>BNJV01001240.1_pt1 | contig 35585 bp, 41 predicted proteins | sample 8540591 | NCBI WGS metagenome assembly BNJV01 (sample SAMD00202457, study PRJDB9452) | human saliva metagenome | host: Homo sapiens | reverse complement strand
GAAGTTATAAATTACTCCATATACAACAAAGGACGATAAAAGTGAGATGCTTTTATCGTCCTTTGTTTTTTTATTCATTTCCTTCATCGTTATATCTTAGAAGCAATATGCCTTCTATAGACATCTAAGTGCGATTTCTGTAAGACGTCACTGATATGGCTCATACGCTGTTTCTGACTCATGTCAGTATCGTTTTGCGTCTCATCCTCCTGCATCATAATACGACCATTGCCCTCAACAGGTAAGAACTCATACCACTCCACAGGTACATCATGCCATGAACCGTCACCACCATACTTACTAATATAAGACATATGACGTTCTGAACGGAAGCCATAAGCTGTCACGTTAATCAGCGTACTGCCATCGCCCTGTTCCGCAGAAGAAGTCTTCATGATACAAGGAGTTACACAATTTGGATGCTGGAAATTCTCCTGTCCCCAAAAGTTAGCCAATGCTTCATGCTCCCAGAACGAACTCTTCTGTTCCATATCATGTCCGTAGATATCCTTCTGTGGACGTATCTGCTGATACATCGGTACACACAACAAGGGTGCAAAACTAAAGTAGATAGCACGGAAGTATCTCTCATTGATTTCATAAAAGTCTTTCTTAGCCTTCTCAAAGTCAAAACTACGATACTGAGCAGGATTCATATCGAGGTCTAACACTTGTAGATGTTCTGGCATGATAGTGTTTATCATGTAATGCTTATCGAAATCAAAGTCATCACCATAGCCCTCTTTTTCGTCCATCAACAATGCCATCATACTCTGTTGTGCCAATGGTGTGAAGAGTAAAGCATATTGCTGATTGTTATTACGATTACTTGTATTGAACGCAACCTCAAACTCTTCATTCGTCAACATCGCAAAGTCACCACTCTCAAGGTTGCGTGCTTTACGCCTCAACATAAACCGATCCCACTTATAACGTAACGAACCTTCTTTTCCTGCCAGCCCACTTGGCTTACGATAGAAGGTCAAATCGGGTGCTGCTGTATTACCATAGATAAGCCTTGTACGCTCAAAATAATTAGGATAAGGCGCTGTTACACTGGCATGTAAAGTTTCTGAGTGAGACACAGTACGTGGCTTTCCATCAGGACCCGTCTCTGTTGTTGTCCAGAAAATGGTTTTCTGACCGTGATAAGTCTTCTCTCCCATCTCCATCTTTCGTGTTCGACAGATTACAAAAGGGTTACCATTGATAAGCCCAGAGTGGGAATAAAGCACCGAACGTTCGGTATTAAAAGAATCATTCCATCCGTATGTTTTACGAAGGTCTGCCAGTCGTTGTGTTGTAAAATAAGGGTCGAACTCCAGTCTGGGTACGGTCTTCGACATCATACGCGTAAAGACATCCCAATCGTAAAGCCTATTCAGAGCAGCCATCTGATTCCATGCCTGTTCCTTCAAAGTTTTCACCTTATTGTCTAATTCATTGTGCTGAGTACGTAAGGACTTCAATTTTGGATGTACCTTGAGTAATAGAAAGACAAGTAGTAAGGTCGCCCCTCCACCTATCATCAAGAGATGCTCCATAGGAAACTCGTTCCACTTCACATAAACAACGGCACCACCTGCCACCACAGCTATCCACAGAATGACACATAAGATAGTCCACATCGTGATTCGACCAGACACATCCGTGAGTTGCTTCTCACCTGCATAGATTTGCCTACACGTCTCACGATTAGCCTCAACATCAACCTGCGCCTCGTCAGCAAGTGCATTAAAGGTTTCATCAGCCACCTTCTTGAACTTATCTTTGAAGGTGTTGATGTATTCGTTTAGTGGATCATATATATCCTCTATCATTTACTTCTGTAGTATTAGAAGAACTTACCTCTCGCTGCCTCTCGTGTTTCTGCTGTTGCAGTAAATGGTATGCGAGTTGTGTAACCCTGCTGAGCAGCAACAATCATCTTTGTTGGCAAGAGAAGATATCAGTATTCCATTGTGTCACACGACTGTTGTATACAGTACGAGCCGCCGTAATCTCACGCTGCAAGTAGTTATTCTGCTGCATCGCATCAGCAATGGCATTGTGTGCTTTCAACTCTGGATAAGCCTCAACCTGTGGAAAGAGTCGACCGAAGGCTGTATTTACTTGTGCATTCACATCACTTCTATTTCCCTCATTCACACTACCACTACGAAGGGCTGCAACGGCTTTCATCACGTCTTTATCAAGGTCGATAGCACGTTCTACCAGTCCTACTACGTTCTGCAGTATCTGCACTCGCTGTTCCAAATAGTTGTCAATATTAGATGCCTCAGCCTGAATACGCTGTTCTAACTTCTGGAAATAGTTACGTGCTGATATCTTCATAAAGATAAAGATAACACCAGGAAGGATTCCCACCAAACAGCCTACAACACCTACAAGCAATGGATTTGTCATCGTACTACCCAATAACAGCACAAACAACAATACCAACACCGGACCAACTACCCACAAAGCAATCTGGAAAAGGGTTGAACCAAAACCAACTTCAACAGGCAATTGCTTGTCTATTACATGCACGTCACGACCAGCATCATTCACAGGTCCTGTAACTTCGTCCAATAAATTCGCCATAGTTAAATCTGTCTTTTGTTTTCAATAATATCTGTTTTTAGGCTTCAAAGATACATTTTTCTTAAAGAGAGCAAATCTATACCCGTTATCTTCTGTTTTTATAAACTCAACATGATAAATTATAGCATCAATTAGCATAGTTCCTAAACTCTACAAAGGCATTACAAAGATAGGGAGCGTACCCTTATACGCCCCCTACACTTACTAATTAAGTCCTTTTAGAACATTACTTCAACTTAAAATAGTCTATCAGATTACGTCCCCAAGCTGGCTGCATACCATTCTGCTTTTTCCTTAGCAAAAGAGTTCTTTGATGGTTTCTAAATCCTTTGGAGTATTCATACTTGGATGCCCAGTCTCCTTACTCATCTTCTCAAAAAAGATATAAAGGAGAACACGAGGACGAGGATTAGATGGGTTAATACCAATAGCTGACTTGTAATAACAGATTGCATCAATGTAATAAAGTTTACCATTCACTGATGGATTCTGTGCGATGAGTGCTGCATAATAAAAACCCTTCAACGTAAACTGTTCTGAACGATCAACTCCCTTTTTTGTCTGCAATGCCTCAAGATCAGCCTTCACTGCATCTAAAAATAAGGAGGAATAATCACTCTGTGGAGAGCGAGCAGCATACTGAAGGGCATAGAACACACGATAATAGGTAGGGAGCCAAGCATCAGGATACTGAATTTCCATACGCTTCAATTCATCCATTCCCTTTACAATAGATGTAGCTTCGTCTGCCTTGACGTTACTTAAAGTGGTTTTTAACTGTGCATCGAACTGATTGTTGTTCTGTGCATTCATACTGAGTTACAAACATAAGAGCAACGATAACGACGATTTTTGAAATTAAAGTTTTCATAAGCCTTGATTTTGATAAGTGAAACATTGATTTCTGTCGCAAATGTATCAAAGCTTTTGATTGCCTCCAAATAATAGGGACAGACAACAAAAAAGCGGTTTAAATAACTATCAAGCCCGCTGAAATACTATCTTTTGGGACGAACAACTAATACGCTTAGTTCGTTGGATAGTTAAGAGAATGATGTAATATTTCTAACTAAAGTAAGAAGACAAGCACTACTCATTATTACAAGAATTATTTTTACTTTTTAGTTTGCTGTCACTTTTAACACTTCGCATAACCCTACTGTAATTTAACAAGTTAAGTCATCATAATGAATGACAGCAATGACAGGAAACTCAATTCTAAAAGAATTACCTTACGATAGGCAGAGAAGAATAGAGTGAACAACCTCTATATAAAATGGATAAACTAAATTTTATCCACGTTTATTACCTAATAATAAAATAAAAATGTTAATTTTTGTAGCGTGTTTCTTCAGAGACACAATGACATCGTTGAAAAAATAAGAGGCGTTATGCTTATCTTGTAAGTCGAGAACCTAGGAAATTCAAGACACTTGCACAAGGATAGCATAGTGGTTCTCACGCTATAGCGTGGGCTGCTATTACTACTTTCGTGCAATGGGTTTTCCTAGGACCTTCGACTTAGAATGTGGACATAGCCAGTTCACGCTTCTGTATTATTAATCCTATTACTAACTTTTTAAGGGCTAAACGGACTGGATAAAGGCTCAATAATTGACTATGGACAAACAAGAATTGTATGGAAAATGGGTAGACAAGGTCTGCCAGTATATTGAGAGTGTAGGTCCTGAAATTAACTGTACGAGTTGTGCAATGCAGTCTAAACCTGTGTTGGATAAATCTCCACAGGTAGTATTCCTTGGCTACAATGCTCATGAACCTTTCCCTATCAAGGAGCGAACAAGGAACGATTTTATGACGGAAATCCTTACTTTTACACTGAGCGTGAAAAGTGGCCTGTATGGGGAAAATCTCTATGCAGCCATGAAGTGGGCTAAGTTTACAGAGCCTATGGAAGATGGTAATTTCGTGTTTATGAACGCTGTTTATTTTGGCAGTCAGGATATCAAGGATCTGAAAGCAAAGAAAGGAAGTGCTGAAATCATCAATCAATGTCTTGATTTCAGTGCGGAAGTTATCAAGGACATTTACCGTCCAAAAGCCGTAGTCTGCTTCTCTATACCCGATTGCTTTACTCCTTTTATCAATCGTTTAAACATTAAGGAAGTAGAGAGCATTGTTCCCCCAATGGTTAATGGAGAACCTGCTAAACATGGTGTAGCAAAAAACAATGTGGGGCGATATAAAGATTTTAGGAATACCCCACCCCTCAGGCAGAATCAGTTATGATGATTTGGGGGCAATCGCAATGTATCTGCAAAATGAACTTTAAATAAATAAACTAACTAACAAAAAAATTATGGGACAAATTGTAAACTTTGGTCATGAAATGATTCGCATTAATTCTGAGAAAAAAACGTATTGAGTATTCAACAAATGGAGGGAATAGTTGGTTTTCTCGTTATTCAGGTATCTACTGCTGGCGAATTCTATAGTTTATGCGTTTATGGTAATGAGTTATTGGCTTGTACCTCTAAAGGGGTTTTATTACTCAAAGAATGGAGAAACAGTTGGTTTTCTCGTTACACGGGATCTGCTGCAGGAGATTTTAAAGAGATAACTGTACAAGGTAACGAGCTACTTGCTCAAACGAGCAAAGGACTGTATTATTCTAAGAATGGTGGTAGTTCTTGGCACCGTCGCTAATTTAACCTTATTCCCCAGTCTCTTTGTGATTGGGGAATAAACAAAAAAATAAATTTATGAAAAAAATATAGAGTATCAAAGACTAATTTCGCTTAGTCTTATTTTTTTATTGCTATTGTCGTATTTTTTTGGTAGTGCCATTATGTTTGGCAACTACAATACACAAGATATTTGGCTGAGAATTGTTGGTGCATTGTTTGGAGTAGTCTTATCTGCCATCATTACAATGCTTCTTTTTGTCTGGTCAGACTCGTAATGCTTTTGGAAAAGGAACGCAACACTGAAATATTTAAGGAGAAACTGAAAATTTATCAAGAGTATCTTCATGCACTATGTAAAATACTGAAAGATGGTGAGATTACATCAGAGGAAGCTGTTGAGTTGCAATTTCTAACATCATATATCTCATTACACACAAGAAGTAAGAGTATTTATCAAATAAGTGCTAATGCTTCAAATATAATCAATTTATACGTAGGTGAGAAGTCGCTAACAAAGAATACAGAAGATTTGCTTAAAAATCTCTTTTGATATTGTCCATTGTTTTAGAAAAAGAATTATATCCGAAAGACATGACGTGGGATAATACTGATATTAATAAGACGATAGAGGAACTTCAGATTTTAGAGCAAGTGGCAGTATAGAAACAACCTCACCAATAAAAGATAATATTATTTTTGAATAGATAATTGACATCGTTGAATATAATAGACAAGGCACAAACTCTTATTTACGATGAATAGAAGAATTTATTTTGCAGGCTCTATACGTGGCGGTAGAGAAGACGCAGGCTTATACAAGCGTATTATTGACTATATAAACAAAACTGACATTGTGGTTACAGAGCACATCGGGCAAGCCGATATGAGCATGAAATCCCAGACACTTATGTCAGATGCCTGTATTTACGAACGTGATATTAAATGGCTTGAGTCGTGTGACTTGCTGATAGCCGAATGTACTTGCCCTTCTCTTGGTGTCGGCTACGAATTGGCTTATGCTGAGGCACATGGCATTCCTGCTTATGTTTTCTATAATGGGTTGCGGTCTAATATTTCAGCAATGTTGAATGGTAATCCTTATTTCACGGTTGTTCCTTATGAAAAATGAAGAAGAACTGTATCAAATACTTGATGATATACTGAACTTAAATGTAGATTGTGCGAGTCTGATAACTGTCGATTCCGAAAAATAAGCAAATTGTTGAGAAAACTTAAACAAGATGGAATCTCTTGCATAGAAAAAGGGAGAGTATTACTCTTATGAATATCATCTTAGCAAACTCAAAAAGAGGCTATTGATAAGGTTCATTTACTTTCATTGCGTCAAAAATGATAGGAGAAAAATTAGTCCTCTTACAAACTTCAAACATATTTGAAGTTGTTGAAAAAGAAATGTTTGATGCAATTCTTTCGTTTCCAAATGGTAGTAATACTTATGAAGAAATAAAGTCGTTTTTATATTGTATTCATAACTTTACTCGAAATTCATTGGATAATATCAGTTGATTTTTTTATGATTTCTATTCAGTGATAAAGGGGAAAAATATTATTTCTATGCAAAGGTTTACTACAGAAAAAGACATAGAAGAGCTACTATACAAGCTGAATTACAACAGAGATAAAAAACAGAAAAAAATATCTTCGCTATCAGTGGCGTACGTAATCAGGAAGAAGGTCTAAAGGCAGATACAAGCATTTGATAAATATCTTTCTGAAAAATATTTATTAAAGAGTCTGATTTTTGCTATAATGTCATTCCTTATGGGATGAAGCAAGTAATTTTTGCTAACACTACATCATATTAATCAATACAAATAGTTTTTCCGTTAAATGTATGAATGCTTTTACGTATACCTTTGACAGAAAAAAACCTAAGTTGCTCATTAAACAAACGCATAGCTAAGTTTCTCAGCTCTATTCTATTATCATCCGTCACACAGAGCCGCTTATTTACTTTAATAACTCAAAAAGATAACTACTTTGAAAAAAATCATTACATATTTTCAAAACAAAAATAGGTATAAATAAGGTACAAAAATACAGATAAAAAATAAACTTGTAACCAACACGAAATCAGTTGGTTATAAAGCAGTAAAGAAAAAGGTGCTTAATTGGACTTCAAAAGGGCGTTAGTTGGACTTCAAAAGGGCACCTTTTGCAAGTCAATTAGGCGTCTTTTAGAAGCCAAAAGAGCATGGATTGATTTTGAGGAGTATGAAAATAGTTTACAAATATCTATTGATAAGGGAATAAGCTGTTTGTAAAAATAGAAAAACATGCTAATGGATAGATATTAACCAACGAAGTGGCGAAGACCGGGAACAAAGGTGCGAGAAACAGGGATGAAGTCATCACAACCTCGAAAGGCGCAGCTGGTAGCCGTTGGAATTGCCTTTTTGCAGAAGAGATGTTATTGATATTCACAAGGAAGGAACGGTGACACTGAAAGATATTATCGTAAGGAGGGTCATCTTTTAAGGCTATCAACGTCGAACGGAGTTCAGCCTTTACCACTTTACCTTCTTTTATATAACATACGCAGACATTGTTTTTTCGGGCTTCGATATAGAGTAGGTTGTTGATAGGTAAGGTGAGGTCGGTTCCCCGCAGGTTCTGGTCGTGCAGCGTGATAAGGATATCCTCCTGCTCATCCGTAGTCTTCTTTATCATTTCTTCCAATCTACTATTCAACATACGGTTATAGTTTACCAACGTAAAAATAGCTGTAACAATTACCCAAACAAGGAAGGTCCAATAAAAGAATATACTGAATAGCCGCCATGTTAATGACATCTGGAAGAAGAAGGCAGCATAGAGCGTCATAGAGATTGCCATCGCCAACTCAATAGCAACACTATAAAGAATTACATAACCATTGGTGATTGGGACATTCTTTCGTAATGGTCTTTTGAAGAAAAGGAAAGCACAAAGCCATTGAACGAAGATGGTCATGACACAAAAACCAAGACACATCAGGAATGTATTACCCCCGATACTGGCTGATTCCAAGGGCTGTAGGAGGTAAAGAAGCAAAAATGCCAACTCCTAACGCAACACTCGTGCGCCAGGAAGTGGCATTTGACTGTATCGTACACCTGCTATGTAGAAATGAGGTTAGTCTACTCATGATGTCTTAAATGGTTGGTTGTCCACAAAGTTACATCTTTTCCTCTTTTTCGTGCAAGTGTATTTCGTCTTAAATTTTTACTCTTTTACTTCCCAAATATCATTGGTCTCGAGCATCTCCATAAAGGTGTGGTAATGCTTCTGTGCCTTCACCTCCTCTATCTGCTGGTTGACAGCAGCGTCATAGGTAGGTGCTTCAACATCACGGATAACTCTGAGGGCTACAGGGAAGCCGTCTTCATTGCTCATCATCGCAAGCTTTAGCTGTAAAAGTATTGTCCTGACAATGAGCATCATGTACGAGGATATCATCGCGAGTAATACCGTTCTCTCCGATTTTAACCACCTTCAATCCGAAGCCTTCTTGTACAAGTCCAAACTCTTGGTTGGGACCGAAGATCAATGGTTCGCCATGCTTGACGTAAATAGCATTCTCTTTACGACCTTGTGAGGTATAAACTGAGTTGTGACAACCATCATTGAAGATAACGCAGTTCTGCAAGATTTCGCATACAGCAGCACCCTTTATGCTGATAAGCAGCCTTGAGAATGGCTATTGTCTCATTGTTGTCGCTAGCGACGCTACGTGCGAAGAAGTTGCCGCGAGCACCGAAACAGAGTTCAGCAGGGCGGAACGGATCTTCCGTTGTACCAAAGGGACTCGACTTAGAGACGAACCCGCGAGGACTAGTTGGTGAATACTGTCCCTTTGTTAAACCATAGATACGATTGTTCAAAAGAATCATATTCAGATCTATGTTACGACGCATCGCATGGATGAAGTGGTTACCACCGATGGCGAGAGCGTCACCATCACCTGATACCTGCCAGATCGTAAGGTTCGGATTCGTCACCTTTGCACCTGTAGAGATTGCTGCTGCACGACCGTGAATGGTCTGCATAGCGTATGTATTAGCATAATAAGGTAATCGGCTTGAGCATCCGATACCACTGATAACGGCTGTTTCATAAGGTGGGACACCTAACTCTGCCATTGCTTTCTGCAAATTGGCTAGGAAGAAATGGTCACCACAGCCAGGACACCAGCGTGGCTGTCCTTTCTTGAAGTCTTGTGCTGTATATTGATTCATGACTTTTTCATTTAATTCACAATTCATAATTATGATTACTTCTATTGGCGGAGTCTATCGTTACAAAACAACTTATTCACTTGTAAACTCGTCAACTCTCCTACTCGAGTATCTTCATATAGAAAGTACCTGTTTCTTCCTTTGGTAATGGAGCTTTTAAGGAGCTTTTCAAGGTTGTGACCAACTCAGTGACAACGAATGGTTGTCCCTTTACTTGGTTATACTGATAAGGAGCAAAATGGTTGATACGAATACGGAGGAGGGCTGCAAGCTGTCCAAGGTTTTTGTTCAGCAACAACAACCTTCTTATAGCGACTAAGCACCTCTGCGGTGTTCTTTTGGCAATGGGTTTATATACTTAAACTGTGCCAATGCAACCTTATGTCCCTTCCTGCGCAATTCTTCCATTGTAGAATAGAGGTGACCATACGTACTACCAAAGCCAACAATGAGCAAGTCGGCATCCTTCTCATCACCCAAAACCTTCAAATCAGGTACAGAGATACGAGCGACCTTTTTCCCAACGGATATGATCCATCTTGTCAGTGGTTCTCTGGATCGGTAGAGATAGCACCTGTCTCGCAGTCCTTCTCCAAACCACCAAGGATGTGTGAATAACCTTCCGTACCAGGAATAGCCCAGTAACGTGCCAATGTCTCAGGGTCACGTTTGTATGGGATATATTTATACTTCTGGTCTTCTGTAACGAAGTGAGGATGAATTTCTGCTAACTCTTCTATATTAGGAAGTTTCCAAGCAGATGAGCCGTTAGCAATGAATGCATCAGTAAGGAGCACCACTGGTGTCATGTGTTCCAACGCAATTTTACAAGCGTTGTAAGCAGCATCGAAGCAATCAGTAGGGACTTGTAGCTGCAATAACTGGCATTGGGCTCTCACCATTACGACCATAAAGCACTTGCAAAAGGTCAGTCTGCTCGCTCTTAGTAGGCATACCCGTTGATGGACCACCACGCTGTACGTCAATAATAACCAATGGAAGCTCGTCGATAAGTGCAAGGTTCATTGCCTCACTCTTCAGACAGATACCCGGACCAGAGGTTGAAGTAGCCGCCAAGGCACCTGCAAAGGCGGCACCAATAGCCGATGCACAACCCGCAATTTCGTCTTCACACTGTACTGTTGTCACACCCATTGACTTATGCTTAGCCAACTCGTGTAAGATATCCGTTGCAGGAGTGATTGGATAAGAACCCAAGAAAAGACGTAATCCAGCACGTTCAGCAGCCGCCATCAATCCGTAAGCTGTAGCCTTATTACCTGTAATATCCATGTAACGTCCAGGTTCCTTCACTTTTGACTCAATACGATAGGTATTTGGAACAGAAGCATGTACATTATGACCATAGTCATAGCCTGCACGTACCACCTTAATATTTGCTTCAGCAATATGCAGGTTTCTTCTTGAACTTTGTTTCAAGATAGTTATTCACCAATTCCAAATCACGATTAAAGAGCCAGCAAACAAGACCTAAGGCAAACATATTACGGCACTTCAGCATGGATTTATTGTCCATACCAGTATCAGCCAGACAATCTTTCACCATCTTTGTTATCAGAGCAGCTACTACGCGATCAGGGTCAATACCCATCTCACCTAAATAGTCATCACTGCGGAATTCAGCCTTCTGAAGGTCACGCTGCCCGAAAGAATCGGTGTCAATAATGATTGTACTGTTAGGCTTGAGCAATGTTTGTACTGCATCTTTAATGCTGCAGCATTCATTACCACGAGAACGTCACAGAGGTCACCAGGGGTGTAAACCTTGCTGCACCGATATGAACCTGGAAACCACTAACACCAGTCAAGGAGCCTTGCGAACTGGATGTCTGCTGGATGGTCTGGGAACGTGAACACACCATTGCCGACAGAAGCCGAAACAGTGGTGAAAAATGTTACCCAGCAAGCTGCATTCCATCACCTGAGTCACCAGAAAAGTGTACTACAACACTGTCGAGTTCTTTCACTTCGATTTGTTCTTCCATAGATTATTTCTTGTTTATGTTAGTAAATCGTTTCTGTATTACTAATTGACCACATCAGTGATCGGTTTAACTTATAAGCGTCTAACCCATTAAAACATTGCATTCCTTAAGGTAAAACACGCTCATTGATTCTCTCTACATTGTCCTGCAAAGACTATTTCGTTGCCATTGATGCTTACTTGACATTTCGTCATCGTAGCACTAAGACTAATAGAGACATGTTGCTTCTGATTGATGGGTATCCATTTCATATACATGATTTGCATTAGATTCATCTCTAAAGACAAGTGCCTATTATGAGCCGAATGCCTCCTCATCAGACGCAAATTTTTCTACACTCTTTGCCGTACTGGCAAGTTATGTTAAAGAAACTGCAGAGAACTAATGTCGTTGCGAGTACTGCAAACATTCTCTTGTAGTTCTTTTTTCGTAACATAAATTCATTAAGATTCATCTGAAGAGGTATTATTGGAGAAGTTTAGAATTATCCTATATAACAGATGTTTACAGAAAGATTCTGACAAGTCAGCGGTTTTTCTTCTCCCATTGCTTCTCGATTTTGCCTTTCTTAGATTATCTTTTGTTTACGTTAGCGTATTCTGGGGACAAAAGTGCGAAATATTATTGAGATAACAAAATGTTTTGAGAAGAAAAAAATATTTTTATATCTTACGAGTAAAAAGCATCAGCAAAACAACACTGCAAAATACTCTACAAGAGAAAAATATCTATAAAATTGATGGGTATTATGTAGATAATATTTATCAACTATCTATACCTTTCATTAAAAACACATCATTCAACACCCTAAACTAACTACAAATTTACATCACCAGCACCCAACATTCAACTCTCACAATCCTCCATCACCAAATTATTTTCATGAAAAGAAATATTTTTTTCTTCATGAAAAATAAATATTTCTTTTCACGTAAATAAATTCTCATGAAAAATAATTCGGAAAAAGACGACTTAATCCCTCAAAAAGCAAATATAAAGACTCCTTTTTAACTCTCTTAACACGTTTTTATTGATGGCTAATAAAAACCAAATAATTTCCTTCTTTAGATAATAAATGGTAGTTCTTCATAGTATCCTTCTTTAGTAGAGATTAGAAAATTATCAAACTCTTTTTAGCAGAAAGTTTGTATCCTATGCTGGCTTCATCATGGATTTTTGTATCTTTGCAGCATTACTAACCCTTTAATTCTAATCAATATGACAAAGTACGTAATTCAAGTGAAGAAGGACCCGCTGAAGAAATAAGAAGCGAAGGCTTATCCGCAGACCTCACCAACCACACCTATAAATCTGACTTCAATGATTTAAAAACAAATATTTAAAAATCGTTGCTAATCAGTATTTAGAAAGAAGAGCAGGAATTGTCTTATAAGACAATTTAAACTATCCTATAAAAACTTTTTGAAAAGTCCTATAAACTATTTCAAGAGGTTAGCGAAGTGAAATGGAAATAACCATATACGGCAAAAAGACTTTTTACTCATTCAATTTATAATAAAAACAATAAAATTATGAAAACTATAATAGCACTTTACAGACGCGCCAATACTGGCAAGTCAACCACACTTAATTACTTGATAGGACTTTTTAAAAAGGACAAGAAGTAGATTTTAAAGAAAAGAGAGAGATTGTTTATTATGGTAGTAAGAAAATTGCTGTAACAACCCAGGAGATAATGCTTATGAAATCGAGAGAAACATCAAATTCTTCGAAAAAGAAGACTGCGATATTCTTGTTACAGCAACAAGATCAAAGGAAAAACAACAAACATGATATACAAAATATCATAAAGAAATCAATGCAGAACTTAAATGGATTGAGAAGAATCTCTCTGTAACATTACAAGACCTTATTAATCAAGCGCAAGCAAAAGATATAAAGCGACCATCGGCACACTATAATTTAGTGTACCAATGGCTACTCGCAATTCAATATCATTCGAAATTATCACCTATAAGGTGACGAATTGATTTAATACTATTCCTTATTATTTAATAAAAGAAGAATGGACAAAAGTATTATTTTTACAATATAAATTATCGTTCGACAGCATTGTCAGATACATTGAGAGCGATGATAGCAAAGAACAGATAGAAGTTTGGTTTGCACGCGAACTACAAAACAATATTAGGGCTATGCGCGATGGGAGAATTTTCTTGTTGCCATACGACGAGCAGTAGATTCGTGTAAAAACACAAGGAATCAATGTTGATGATCATTTTCGTGAGGTCACGAAAATGATAGAAATAGGCAAAGGAGCAAAACGAGAAGTATCTGACTTTATGCTTACTCGCTATGCCTGCTATCTTATCGCCCAAAACGGTGACCCAAAGAAAGAAGAAATTGCTTTTGCCCAAAGCTACTTTGCCGTACAAACACGAAAAGCAGAATTAATAGAAGAGCGACTGAACCTGCTATCTCGTTTAGAAACCCGTGATAAACTGAGAATGGCTGAAAAAGCAATTATCGCAGAACATATATCAGCGAGGAGTTGATGACAAAAGGCTTCTACCGCATACGTTCTAAGGGTGACACGGCACTTTTTGGAGGACACACCACTGAAGATATGAAGAAACGATTGGGAGTGAAATCTAATAGACCGCTGGCAGACTTTCTACCCACCCTTACCATAGCTGCCAAGAACCTTGCCACAGAGATGACCAACTACAACGTAGAAAACAAAGACCTGCACGGAGAATTACCTATTACGGGCGAACACATACAGAACAACTATAGTGTGCGTAATATGTTGGGACAGCGTGGTATCAAGCCAGAAGACCTTCCACCCGCAGAAGATATTAAGAAACTGGAACGCAAGGTTGCACAGAGACGAGAAAAAAAGATAGAACAAATCTCACAAAAAAACTACCGAAGAACAAAAAAATAGTGATTCATAATATACTTTAAGTCCGCAACGTTATTCCTTACGAGAAAAAAATTTATCTATTAGAATATCTCTTTGAGGGACTCTATCAGTTGATTTCAGGATTTTTTTAGAGTTCTTTGAGGCTTGACTAAGTATGAAATCCCCAATCCAATGGGAAGTATGACAACAACAATGAAATACTGTTTTTATTCAAGGAAGAACTCAAACTTAGAGTACTTTTATTTATATGTAGGTTCAGAATATTCAGACATATCCAAGTGACTTGAGAACTTTGTTTCTCAAACACTTGGCTTTCTTAAAAGATTTTACGCTGTAGAATTAAGAGATAATATCAGAGTTTTATTGTAACTTTGCAATACTTTCCAAAAATGAAAAGCTTACCAACAATAAAACAAGACATTGACAACGCCATTGTTTAGGCTATCCTCAAAAAGGGAAAAGGGTTTGTAGAATAGCTTTCTTTTGATGAAGGAAACTGGACAAATAAAAGAAACAGAAGAACAATGATATTACTGAGTTTCGATACGGAAGAGTTTGATGTACCTCGCGAACATGGGGTAGATTTCTCGCTTGAAGAAGGTATGAAGGTATCAGTAGAGGGTACGAATCGCATCCTCGACATACTGAAGGCTAATAACGTTTGCGCTACCTTCTTCTGCACGGGCAACTTTGCTGAACTGGCGCCAGAAGTCATGGAGCGTATTAAGAACGAAGGTCACGAGGTCGCTTGTCATGGTGTTGACCACTGGCAACCCAAGCCTGAGGACGTTTTCCGTTCTAAGGAAATCATCGAACGTGTAACAGGTGTGAAGGTTGCGGGCTATCGTCAGCCACGTATGTTCCCTGTATCAGATGAGGATATAGAGAAGGCTGACTACCTTTATAACTCTTCTTTGAACCCTGCTTTCATACCGGGGCGATACATGCACCTCACCACTCCACGCACATGGTTTATGCAAGGGAAGGTCATGCAGATACCTGCCAGCGTTAGTCCTCACCTGCGCATTCCGCTCTTTTGGCTGTCTATGCACAACTTCCCAGAGTGGTTCTACCTTCGTTTAGTTCGACAGGTATTGCGCCACGATGGCTATTTCGTGACCTATTTCCACCCATGGGAGTTCTATGATCTTAAGTCACATCCAGAGTTTAAGATGCCTTTCATCATCAAGAACCACAGTGGACACGAATTAGTACAGCGACTCGACCGCTTTATTAAAAGCCATGAAAGCTGACAAGCAGGAGTTTATTACCTATATAGACTTTGTCAATCGACAGAAGAAATAAGTCGGTTTTCCTACGTCGATCAACCACAGAAGATACCAAGAAGCTTCGAAGCAGCATCCCAACAGGTAGAATATAAGATATGATAAAAACTTGCAACGGTCTCACCTTTGTTACAACGAGGAAGAGGTTTTAGAACAATCAGCGACACAGCTCATCACCCTATTCGACGAACTCATCAGTCAGGAAAGATTTCCGCTGACTCGATAATTGTGTTTGTTAATGACGGAAGCCGTGACAGAACATGGGAGATTATCCAACGTCTCCATAAGCAACATCCACGTATAAAGGGTATCAACCTCGCTCATAATGTGGGTCACCAGAATGCTATTATGGCTGGTATGATGACATCAAAGGACTGGGCTGATGCTGTTATCACACTCGATGCCGACCTGCAAGACGACTATAAGAAATGTATTCCGCAGATGGTTGATGCCTTTGAGGAAGGTAATGAGATTGTCTATGGTGTAAAGGTTTCGCGCAAAGCCGACCCAATCTTGAAGCGTATGTCTGCACAGGCGTTCTATCATCTACAAGAAACGATGGGCGTGAACAGTATCTTTAACCATGCTGACTTCCGTCTGATGAGTCGTCAGTCCTTAGAGATACTCTCGCATTATAAGGAGCGCAACCTCTATTTACGTAGTCTCATCCCTTCTATTGGACTCAAATCTACAACGGTTGACGACCGCATCAGCGAACGTAAGGCTGGTACGTCTAAGTACACTTTGCGTAAGATGCTCAGCTTGGCATTGGACGGTATCACATCATTCTCCGTGAAACCAATCTACTATGTCATCTACCTTGGTATCGCCTTCTTGTTCATCACGCTCTGCATTGGTATCTATGTCATCCATGCTTTCCTCAATCATACAGAGGTAGCGGGCTGGGCTTCACTCATTCTTAGTATCTGGCTTGTGGGTGCTATGCTGATGATTTCTATCGGTGCAGTGGGAGTTTATATTGCCAAAATATATGAAGAGGTAAAGCAGCGTCCGCTTTATAACATCAGTCAAATACTCGATTAACAATCATTCTATATGGCACAACGTATAAAAGAGCTTTGGCAGCATTGGCAGAAAGACTTTTGGCGACTGTTTCGATTTGGCATAACAGGTACGCTGTGTTCGCTTATTCATTATGGTATTTACTGTCTGTGTCTGCTTTTCACGAACACAACCATTGCCTATACAGCTGGTTACGGAGTGGGACTTCTTTGTAACTACGGACTTACAACCTACTTTACTTTTAAGGGAAAACCAACAAAGAATAATATTGCTGGCTTCGTTGGCAGTCACATACTCAATTATCTTTTAGAGATTGGACTGCTCCATCTCTTCCTTTGGATGGGTATAAACAAATGGCTTTCACCTATCCTTGTGATGGTGATAGTAGTACCTATCAACTTCGTTTTATTACGACTTGTATTCGTGAAAGGAAAGAAATAGTTTGGGTGATGGGTGTTGGATGATTGGTGTTAATGGTTAGCGGGATTGGTGCTAAGCAGTAACACAACAATAGAAAAAGGGAAGAATAAACTTATCCCCAAGCTCTTTCTGACAAGAAAAGGGCTTGGGGATGATGCTTTATACCTTATCATATACCTCAAGAATCTGGGAGGCTACATCTTGATTTTCGAATCGTTTTACGTAGAGTTGGCTTTTTGCTGACTATTTCCTTACGATTCTCTATCGCTGAAAGGATTGCAGCCGCATTGCCATCAACGTCATCTGGACCCTACATAAAGACAACCAGTACCACCTGCTTCCTCCAAACAGCTACCCGTAGCAGCTACTACCGGCAATCCACTTTGTATGGCTTCAATGATTGGAATACCAAAGCCTTCGTAAAGAGAAGGATAAATGAAAAACCTCAGCCTGATTGTAAATAGCTGCAAGAAGATCGTTGGGTACACCTTGAAGGAAATGGATTCGCTCGCCAATTCCTAAGCGTTTGATTTCTGCATCAAGCTTCTTTTTGATACTTAGTCTGCCGTCCTACGATAACAAGATGTAAGTCAGAAGGTAGCTTTTACCATTGTACGAATACCCAAAAAGAATGTTCTTTTCGCACTTCTACCGTTCCTACATTTAATATATAAAGCTGTGGGAGCTGATACTACGGCGGGCTTCCTCTATCAGTGAAGGACTTACCGACTGGTTGAAGTGGGTGCTACAACTCTGTAGAACAAGGTCTATCTTGTCCTCAGGAAAGTCACCATAATATAAGATGTCACGCTTCGTACATTCGCTAATCGCAATGATGCGCGTAGCTTCCTGTAATGTCTTAAAGAACTTCCGCTTGTAGAAGAAAACATCAATAGCCGGATAGAACTCTGGATGACGTAGGAAGATAAGGTCGTGAATTGTGACAACCCCAGGAATACCAGCTGCAGCTAAGCCTGAAGGAAGTTCACCCGAAAGCCCATGATAGAGTTGTACTCCATCCCTTTTCAAGTCTTTTTACTACCCTTTTCACACGCCACCAATCACGCTGCAGACGGAAACAAAAGGTGGTCAGGATAGCAAAACTGCACGTTATCTCGCAATTCAACCTGATTGCGAAGGTCGTCACATCCAGCATCAGGAGCATAGAGTCGTAAGTTTGTGTCAGGCATCAATGGAGCAAGGTCGTTGATGAGTGTACGCCCATAGCTACCTAATCCGGTACCGTTTCTTACGATTCGCTTAGCATCATAACCTCATTATCTTCTTCCTCATGGGCTTCAACCTTTTCTATTGGGGTGTAATCCTTCGTACATAACTCATAACAAAGCCATAACCAGAGAATGCTGATTGGCAACGCACGAAGGGCGTATGGCTTGATAAATTCCTGTCGGATGAACTTCGGGAAGAGGTCACTACTACCCATACCAGAGAGGAGGAAGACAAAGACCATCAATGCTATCGCCCACTTTCCACGCTTTCCATGGAGCAGCCGTGTACTATATACAAACGCCTAACAAGGCTATCACGTATCCACTGGCTTCGCTACACTGGTACTGAAAAAGAATAACAAAACAAGAGTACAGACGCAAGTATTGTCTCACGGAAGGGCAAGGTTCTTATACTGTGAAAAACGCAGGTAAGGAAGAGCAAAGAGTGCCATTCCAGGCAGAATCAGCCATAGGTCTGAATAGTTCATACAGCCTGTTGTGCGACGAACAAGCCCTAACAGAGAGATATTCTGTTGTATTGAGCCAAGGTTTTTCTGCATTCTTTTTCCACCAAAACAAGTAAAACCATTCGTGGTATTGTTCTATGACATACGAAGGCGAACTGATAGCCATTGGCACACAGAAGAGTACAACTGACCATACGACAAGCCACATCAAGAAACGCAGCTTATGCCGAGAGAAGAGGAAGAAAGCCAATCCTACGATGCCATATAGCTTCACCAACGTTCCTAAGACGATGAAAAAGCAGCCCAGCCGTCCTTCTCTTTCTCAATAAGAAAGAAAGAAGAGAGAATCATTGCAGCCACAGCAATATTGAACTGCTGCATAAAGAGGGCCGTTGGAAGTGTTATTCCACAGAACCAAAGTATGAATATCTTTTGTTGTTCACGTAGTCCTGAACGGACAATAACAACATATAGCCACGCTGTTAAGAACAATAACCACAGCAACATACCTGCCCAAAGCGGCAAAAGTGCAAAGGGTGCGATGACAAGTGAGAACACAGGGCCATAATGGTTCACATCAGAATACTCTGCAGGATAGGCCGCATAGAGTGAAGTTTGGTTCACTGTGTGCCAGTAAACACCACGAAAAATTAGGAAGTTATTGAAACTTCGATTGTACTTCAGCATTCCTGCGAGGGCAATGATAAACCATAAGCCCATCAAGAACCATCGGTTAGAGAGTAAAGGGTGGTGTAAGAGTTGCTTTATTCTATCTTTCATCACTTTTTATTTCTTAGGAAACAGACAAGGATATTCCTTTTCAACCATCGGTTTAACTTCTCCATCGGTGTTCGCTTCCAGCTATGAGCACAATAGTGGATGGCGTATGAAGCTGGTGTAGCCTCATACTTGTTACCTGCAAAGATTTCCGAACGGAACACCATCATATTGTCTTCGAGTGGTTGGTCCTTATCCAAGTACTTAAAGCCATACTTTTCCATTACTCGGGCATAGACAAATGGTGAGATTACCCCTTACAAACTAATCTTGAACCTTCTGGATAAACAAACTCACGCTTTTCATAGTCATCCAAGACATCTTTCACAAATTGACAGCCAGCCTCAGAACCCATCACTGCAGCCTGAATCTGTATGCCTGAAACGAAACCATCCTTAATACGATTTCCCTTATCATCAATCATATCCATCGCACCAGTCATCTCTATCTGCTTTGGATGATATTCCAAGGAGGTGAAGAAGTTATAGTGAAGAAACTCATCAAACGATTTCAAGACCTTTACATCAGAGTCAAGATAGATGCCACCTTCGGTATATAGCGCATACATACGGATATAATCGGCAGCGAAAGCCCACTTACGTTGTTCGAAAGCTTCACGCACATAGACTGGTGCCTTTGACATATCAAAGTTCTCAGTGTTCCATAATTTTATCTCATAGTCAGGCAACACCTTCTTCCAAGTGTCCATACACTTCTGTATCTTAGCTGGATATGGGTCGTTGCTGAGCCAGCAGTAATGAATAACTTTGGGTATCATAACTATATGCTTATTTATCGATTACTTCTATTATTTTTTTCAATTGGTATGATGCAAATGTACAGAAAAATCGTATCTTTGCCCATAAGATGGAAAAAGAGATATCAGTTGTTATCAATACCTACAATGCAGAGAAATTCCTGCAGCGTGTACTCGATTCTGTTAAGGGCTTCAATGAGGTTGTTATCTGCGATATGGAGAGTATTGACCATACTATAGAGATTGCTCAACGTTCCGGATGTAAGGTTGTCACTTTCCCAAAAGAGAATCATACCTGCGTCGAACCAGCTCGAAACTTTGCCTTACAGAGTGCTAAAAGTCCCTGGCTACTCGTCGTTGATGCCGACGAATTGGTAACACCAGAACTGAGAACCCTATCTATATCAGCATATCAATAAACCTAACTGTGCGAAAGGTCTTTATATTCCAAGGCAGAACCGATTTATGAACACTCCTAAGAAAGGTTTTTCAAAGGATTATCAGTTACGCTTCTTTATTCGTGAAGGAACCTTTTGGCCTCCACTAATACATGCCATTCCACAAGTACAGGGGAAAGTAGAGTACATTGACAAACATCTTTACAACGTACAATTGATTCACTTAGCAGAAAACTATCTGGCTGATATGCTAGAGAAATGTAACCGCTATACCACTAACGAAGTACTTAAAAAGCAGGATAAGAACTATGGAATTGGTGCATTGCTCTTCCGTCCTTTCTGGCGTTTCTTCAAATCCTACTTTTATGAATGGAGAATAAGAAATGGCATCACCGGCTTTATTGATAGCGTGATGACAGGGTTTTATCAGTTTATTGTAGTAGCTAAGATAATTGAAGCTAAGATAAAGAAACAGACAGAAGATGAATAAAAATAAAACAAAAAGGTCATAAAGATAGAGGGTGTAGCGTAAAAAGCATACACCCTCTATTTGGTACGCTCGGCATGAGCATTGTCTAGTGGGTGTAAGTCCCGAGTAAGCCCTAATATCGGGAATTATATAGGCAAGGGTGTTCATCGTGAGTTAAATCTGAAGGAAGCCATCGGCAAACATCTGACCTAACGGACAGAAACTTCATATAAGGCAAATGACCGTGGATGAGATTGCCAACCAAATCAAAGTCCCATAGCTATTCGGAACGGTTGGTGGAGTTTTCCTTGAGCGAAGCGAAAAAATGAAGTAGATATAAGGTGGAAAGACAATGCCTTTATCCGAGGAGGTCTCACGGACGTGAGGGATTAGTTGTCTTTTACGAAAGTCGCAGAGCAAAAACTTGTCGTGAGAAGTCAGCGGAATCTCTGTCAACTGTGGCAGCCGCAACGAGGTGATCCCTACAGATGAAAGAATGGAAGAGCATTGAACTGGGTTATGAGAAATTCGATGTCACATCCATCAACATGAACAACTTAATAGAAGGAAGAACATACCTTTATGCTTTCAAACTTCCCATTAGTTTTGGTGGGATATTTTCGTGTATAGGCAAGAACCACGCCCACGCCCACGCCCACGCCCACGCCCCTCATATATCAATGTATAATGCTCCAAAAAGACATCTCAATATATAAAATTATCTCACAAGCAGTAATGCTGCCACATTAAGGTACAACACTAACTTCTTGCAACTTTATGAATATAAATCATCATTATTCCTCCTATTCTGAATAGAGAATATTGCCGTTTTTCCACAATATACTTGAATAGTTTTAAGTTCTTACAGAGCAATGTATATCGGATAAAAATACTTTAAGCCTAACATTTTATAAGGAGAAGAAATATGAATACGCTGAATTTCAGACAAAGCTAACCTTAATAAATTCAATTTAAACTCACTACTATACGGAGCACGAACTAGATCTTTTGCTCCTTTCACCAAGATACGAACATAAGCAACATTAAAACGGGAGATATTATCCTGTAGGAAGTTCGCACTTTTTATCAATTCATAACGCTCGATACTCGCATTAAACCAATCTATATTATTTTGTTCCATATGATTATGAAGACAACTATAGACCGATTGTCTGTAATGATAAAGGGAGTATGCAATAAGACAACTCTACTGGCATGAACCATCCATGCAAAAACGATTGCATAATCCTCATAAGCATGATAAGTACCAAAACGTTCCTTTTGCTATATATCTTCGCATAATCATTGCCCACAGATAACTTTTTATCTTGTCTTGAAAAGATAGATAAAGAGCCTCTTCTCTATTCAGAACGTCTCAGAATGGTCTCCTTTACTGCATAACTGAATTCTGAGAATACTCTTGATAAAAATCGGATACAACAATATCTGCATCATATTCCTTTGTTGTTGGATACAAACGCTCCAACCAATCAGGCTCTACCCAGTCGTCACTATCAGCAAAAAGCTAAAAACTCTCCTCTGGACATTTCAATCGCTTGATTACGAGCAGAAGCAACACCCCATTGGCTTTATGGAAGACACGTATTCTTTTTATCTTTTTGAGCATAACGATCGCAGATTTCTGCTGAACCATCCGTGCTACCATCGTCTATCAGCAGCAATTCCCAGTCACGGTATGTCTGATTAAGAATAGAGTTTATAAGTTTTTTTCTAAGTATCTCTCACTTTGAAAAACAGGTGTTATTATACTTATCATCGTTTTTATTATTTTAAGATGAATGAAAATAATCAAATTATAAAAAGAATATATCAACGAAACAGTTTTGCAAAGTAAACCTGTCTCAAGAAAGTTGCGAGCTGCAGTAAGTCGCTCAGCCTTCTTTTGATAGGTTGGTATAGCTTCTATCTGGTCAACGTTTGCACTATAATAAGTACTATCTGAAACGGACGTATCTAAGAGGTTCTTACCCATCTTGAAATACTTTGTATTACGGAAAGCAAAAGGAGCTAATGTCGCTAAGATATCATCATGACTTCCCCATCGATTAGTTAGCTTGTTATAAAACCTCCTTGCGTAGGTAAGGTGGGAGATAGACATAGAGCGGAACGGAATGTTCATACCGCTTGTCGATTGTATCATAATTAAGGATAGAACGCACGTTATGGTCGCCCGTAATAACGAGTATCGTATTCTTTGCTGCTGTAGAGGCTTTGAAGCGATTGAGGAAGTCGTTCAGTGCTTTTGTTATAATAGCGGAATCCAGTGAGATACTTATCCAAAAACCTTACGATTATGCTCTGCAAAAACACTTCTTACCATAGAAAGAATCGGGCAAAGGAGGAAGTCTCAAGTCCTTTGGGAACTCAAAAGGTGGATGATTTGTCGTCGTCATCACAGTTATCATCTGCCGTTTCTTTGACGGTTTATTTAACTTATCTAACAACGCTTGGAAGAGGTATTCATCGTAAACACCAATACTATTATAAGTCGCATGGGGATAGTCTTTCAAGAGAAAGAACTTATCATAGATAGCATCGAATTGCTGATGAATCAATGCCTCAGCACAATTTTTTCCCACGCAGCATCCATTCCCGACATGAACATCGTTGTATAATTGCTGGCTTTGAAAGGCAAGGCTATCGATGTTGGGAGCATCTTGAATCGATAGGCGGAGGCAAAGAAGCGTGGAAAAGGAGTAGAGACATAGAGGTTCTCAAGCGAAGCTACTGTACCATTCTGTACAGATTGGAAGTTACGAAAGAACAGGTCTTCTTTGAAATGACGCTCTAAACCGAAGTACATCTCCGCATCTTTCTGCTGAAGATTGAACAGATAATTGCTCCAACTCTCACTGTAAATAATAACTATATTGGGTTGTGATTGCTTCAATCCATGGTCCACTTCTGCAAAGAGTGCATGCTGCAGCGCAGTTAGCGTATCGTTCTTCACTATCCTTACTTTACCACCAGTATAGATATCCAGTGCCTCTTGCAAGCTCTTGAACTTATATTGCTTCAACAAGTCAGTCGTATTCTCAATCTTAAAAGCATTCCTCTTCTCCTTGTAAGCCTTCTTCAACATATAAACAGCATTCGGAACAAGGTCGTTAAGAGCTTTCGATTTGATACAAAGGTATCCTCTATCTGCAATGGGAAACGCCATACTGAACCACGCAAACCAATAGCCAAAAAGACGATATATAACAAAAATAATAATCGACAGATTAATTGTATTGCGACGCGATAAGTTCCGACTATTTGACGAGCGTACAGAAAGACGAGAAGATAAGTTTCCTGACTCTAATCTACGGATTAGTAAAAAGAACTGGCAATGCAATAAGCAGAAAGATAATAGCTTTCATAAACACAATGATATTCCTCCCATATAGTCTGTATCAAACTCATCGGACCTTCATTGAAGAAATCAAAGAACGTAAGGTTGATATGGCTGTTGAAATTAGCATAAAACCCCATATCTATACCACTAATCATCAACAGAAGAACACTGACAATAGAGAAATAAATCAAACGAAAAACGGCTCAACACATGGTCAGTCCAAGGCTTACGAAAGACTACTAAGATGAATGTTAGAGCCGTAGGTAGTAACAACACATAGCATATCACCCTGCACATCAAAGCGCAAAAGATTAAAAACAAACGAGGGAGAACCGACAGATTACTGCTGATAACACTCATCGGAACGAACGCAACAGCAAAAGCAAATGCGAACGAACAAGAGGATAACAAGGATTACGGCAGAATGTTTGATTAAGTAATTTAAGTTCTTATACATTATTTGATTTGTTTATTTCGGGTTTTATGATAGTAGGATTACAATAAGAAAGAAGTATTAATCGTCAATGTCTTTACCATTCTTACAACACTGAAAGGGATTTATGAGTAGGTTCTCTGATTAGCTATTGGCATTTATTTTTTTACGACAATAAATATTTCTCACCATGAAAATAAATATTTTCATGACAATAAAGATTTATTTTTCATGAAAAATCATATTTGACCACTCTGATAGAACATATAAGAAGGAATAAGCATCAGCAAAAGATAACTTAAACAACCATTATGGGGCTCTTTTTCGATGTATTAAACAAATGTATTCCAAGGGTTACTTGCATCGTGTAGCAGGTTTATTGTTAATGTTCATAGTGGGAAAGACAACAAAAATTGCAAGCTCTCCCGTTGTTTCTTCAAAGATTTATTACTTTCTCCTCCACCACTATCGATTGAGGAAGAAACGAGGCTTTGACGTTAATGAGCGATTTAGTAAATCATTTTCTTTGCCCTCACGCAGGCGTACCTTTCCATCAATCTCCTCAAAATATTCATCAAAGCGAGCACGTGTACGCTTCCAACGGTTGTGACTCCAGAGATAAATTTCAGGTTGACGACGAATTGATTGTTCAAGCTCTTTAAGTAGAGGTCGGTTATCTCATAATCTGGTAGTCCTTTGGTCTCTTCACGAATGATGCGGAACTCACAGTTATAATGCCCACGACGGGTACGGGTCACGTCACCATAAACGAAGACCTGGCTCATGTGCTTTACGATTCTTTCTCCTCCTGTGAGTACAGGAGTCTCCTGATTCATAAACTGAACCCAATGATGGATACTCCACCAGAAGGGTGCTTGGTCGATATATAACCCACAACGAGTGGCTTGCCACTACGACCAAATTGTATAATCTTACGCAAAGACTTTGCATAGGAATACAAAGCGCACCCTGACGCTCACGTACAAACTTGAAAAAGACGATCGAAGTATTCGTTTTCCAATGGGTGATAAAGTTCGCAGCAAAGTGCGTTATTTACCCAATAAGGTAAGGATGTTATCCATTCCCAGTTACCCTAAAATGCCCTAAGTAAACAGCAGCTGATTTGCCTTCAAAAAGCACCCTGTTCAGTTCGTCTGCACCCGTAAAGGTCATACGCTTCATCAGTTGTTTCTTACTCATTGTCATCAGCTTCAGCGTCTCAACAATGTAATCACAGAACCAATGATAAAATCCCAGCTCTATCTGACGGAGTTCATCATCACTCTTCTCAGGGAAGCTGTTCTTGAGGTTCTTCCATATCACCTTATGACGATACTTTACCACCCTTGCCATCAATAGATAAAGACCATCGGAGAGTAGATACAGCACTGGAAAAGGCAGCAGTGCTACCAGATACCAGAAGCCGTAAGCGATGATGTAAAGGGTCTTATTGAGGGCTCTTTTCATTGATCTTCAGGGTTATTAATCGTTGGGTACATCTTATCGTGTACCATACGATACATATACTGATAGATGATAGCTTTTCAGTTCTCGTTCCATCTTTGCCTGCTCAGGCACGTGTCCGAGAAGATTGTGCTCATCAGTGCGTCGGTTACTCGATAGATAGCTTTAGTCTGTTTACCGTCCCATTGAGTACATAACCATACTTAACGTATTGATAGATACCGTTCAGATAGTTGACAGCCCACGTATCCTTCGCCGGTGTATGTAGTAGGTCTTTACCGAAAGCAAGGTATGGTCCAGCGTTATAACCTATGTGGCAGAGTAGTGTTGGCATAATATCAATCTGCTGCGCCACGCCATCTACACGTCCTGGCTTTATCTCTCCGGATGGGTCATATATAATAATAGGTGAACAGAAGCCGCCTATGTCGGTCTTATACTGCTCATGGTCACTCTGGTTGGTATGGTCGCTCGTGAGAACGAAGATAGTATTCTTAAAACCAAGGTCGCTTTGCTGGCAGACTCGAAAGAACTTGCCTATCGCCATGTCGGTATAGCGGATACACTTTTGGATAGGGAGATGTTCCTCCTTATAGATGTTCTTATATTTCTCTGGAACAACAAATGGATCGTGACTTGATACGGTAAAGAGAGCTGTCATGAAAGGCTGCTTCATTTCGCCCATCTTCGCACAGTAATACTGCAGGAAAGGTTCGTCCCATATACCCCAGTTGCCATCGAAGTCCTTATCCCCACCAAAGCGAGGGTCTTCGTCATAGTCTTGTCGACCATAGTAGTGCTGAAATCCAATCTTATTAGCAAATGCAAGGAAACCCATAGAACCACGATTAGCGCCATGAAAGAAGGCCGTTTGATAGCCCCACTTACTAAGGAGTCCAGGCATACCAGTATAGTTGTTCATTGAAGCTGGGGTCAGAATGAAGGGTTCTCCGAAGCGAGGAATACTGCAGAGGATGGATGGCATGCCATCAATACTCTTACGTCCATTACAGTAAGAGAAGCGGTAGACGAGGCTCTTATCGATGAGCTTGTCTACATTCGGGTGTATCCCTTGTATTTACCACCGAAGAAGTCACGATTAAACCCTCCTATATACTCACGTCCGAAACTCTCGACAATGAGAATAACAATGTTCTTCTTATTGGGAAGGCGTACGTTTGAGCCTGGTCTTGGAGCCTTATAAGCCATCCACTTAATAGGGCAGTGACCTCTCTAGCAGCTGCTAAGGATGGGAAATAATCGGGAACAACAAAGTCGGACTTGCCTATCGTGCGGATTAGCGCAAAAGGGGTATTGAGTACTAAGGCGCAATCAGTAGGACGTTCTACGTACTGGTTGGCATTACTAATAGTTATCGGACGTACCCCCGACTGCAATCCGCCTCGGCAACCACCTACTGTAAGGACAGCAGCCACGGCAAGGCATACGAAAAAGTTGTGCCGCATAAACTAATCGTTGACGCAGACTTTTATAGTGGCTGTGGTCGGTATGTGGCATAACATACAGTTTATTGGTAAGCCACAGGACGAGAATAAAGATAAGGATAAGGTACCAGTGTGTGATAGCATTGTGTAACAAGATGCCAGCAATGTTGTTTTCATTATCGAACTCACGGAACACACTGGTTGTTGTGCGGCGCAATGTGAAAGGAAAATACACCGAGTCGGCAAGGTTGATAGCAAGGGAAAGGGCATTAACAACCATGAATACCCACTTACAAAACCTTATGATAAACTACGTTTTCCTTTCGCCATAATCGGCAGAAGCATCATGACGATATAGAGGATATGCGTGTAGAGGATAGCCGTTGTATCAAAGAGAAGTCCTCCACGCACCCACATCCAAAGTGAAGAAGCACTAAGTCCATCCATGAAATAACTGTAATTGACAAAAAAGTATGTCAATCGTGCTATAAAGAAAATGGCATACGCCAATAGCAAGTTGAGCACTAACGCTATTGGCGAACCAAATGTTGTTGTTAATAATCTCTTCATATCTTTCAATCCTTTTGGACCTTTATATCTCTTGCATGTCATGTAGTTTCTTATAGTAACCTTCGATGTCCATAAGCTCATCGTGCGTACCTCGCTCTACAATCTCACCTTCATGCAGCACGCAAATCTCATCAGAATTCTTAATAGTTGATAGTCGATGAGCCACAGCAATAGTCGTTCGAGTCTTCATTAGCTTATAAAGAGCATCCTGTACAAGGCGTTCGCTCTCTGTATCGAGGGCTGATGTAGCTTCGTCAAGGATGAGGATTGGAGGATTCTTAAGGATAGCGCGCGCTATACTCACACGCTGACGCTGTCCACCAGAGAGGCGTCCTCCACGGTCGCCGATGTTTGTGTCGTATCCATGCTCACTATGAAGGGATAAACTCACGAGCGTTGGCAATCTTCGCAGCTTCGGCTATTGCCTCGTCTGTTGCATTGACACCGAAGGAGATGTTGTTCTTGAAACTATCGTTGAAGAGAATTGCCTCTTGGTTTACATTACCAATCAGCTGGCGGAGGTCATGTACTCCTAAGTCCTTAACATTGATTCCGTCAATGAGAATCTCACCTTCCTGCACATCGTAGTAACGTGGGATGAGGTCGAGCAAGGTTGACTTTCCGCTACCGCTCTGTCCTACCAAGGCAACCGTCTTACCTTTTTGGAATAACAAGATTATTATTCTTTCAATACCCAGTGTAGCTCTGGATAATCTTCATCGTCCTTACCATCAGTATAAGCAAAACTGACGTTACGGAACTCTATCTCATGCTCGAAACTATCAATATGAACAGGTTTCTCAGGGTCTTGTATCTTCACTTCTGCCTTAAGAATCTTATCAATGCGCTCCATTGAGGCAAGTCCCTTAGGGATATTGTAGCTCTGCACGAGAGAATTCCTTCAGTGGATTGATAATGCTGTAGAGGATAACAAGATAGTAGATGAAGGTAGGACCGCTGATAATTGGAGATTCGCCCAAGACAAGGGTACCACCAAACCAAAGTACGACAACAATCATAACCGTTCCGAGGAACTCACTCATCGGGTGTGCTAACTGCTGACGGATGTTCACGCGCATGATGTCGCTGCGGTATTGTGAGTTAATCTTGTTAAAGCGTTCGTTCATCATTCCTTCAGCACAGAAGGCTTTGATGACTCTCAAACCACCCAAGGTCTCTTCTACCTGACTCATCGTGTCACTCCACAACTTCTGTGCTGTCATACTATTCTGCTTTAGCTTTCTACCAACAAAGCCCATGAACCATCCGAAGATAGGTACGAAGATGAGCGTGAAGAGGGTCAACTGCCAAGAGATAACAAGTAGTGTGGTAAAATAAATAATGATAAGAACAGGGTTCTTAAAGAGCATATCAATAGATGACATGATAGAATTGTCAACCTCTTGTACGTCACCACTCATGCGAGCGATGATGTCTCCTTTTCGCTCCTCACTAAAGAAACCAAGAGAAAGGGATGTTATCTTTTCATAGAGTTGGTTACGAATGTCACGAACTACACCTGTTCGGATAGGAATGATTGATGCAGAAGAAAGGAAATAGGCACCAGTCTTTAGGAAAGTCATAAAGGCAAGTAGCAATCCAATAACCAATAAGACAGTTGTTGGACCCCAACTAGTGATGTATATCTGCGTATAATAATCTGCATTGTTCGATAGTACCTCCTTGAAAGAGCCTTCACTCCAAGCCATTGCACGCATCGCTCCCGTTCCTGCATCAACTTTAAAAAGAATCTGAAGGAGAGGGATAAGGGTTGCAAAGGAGAATATATTGAGAATTGCTGACAATATGTTGAAAATGATTGACAGCACAAGATACTTCTTATAGGGCGGTACGAACCTGCGTAGTACGTGTATGAATTCCTTCATAGGTATATTATCTGCTTATCCAATTTTCTATTTCTATATCTGGAATCCTGCTTAAATGTTTCACATTATCCGTAACAAGTACACAGTTATGTGCTACTGCAGTTGATCCTATCAGTAGGTCAAAGTTATCTATTAATAAACCTTGCCTACGTAATATAGCCTTATTTTTTTACCAAACAATGATAGAGCATTAAACACTGGAACTATCTCAAATAATCTCTCCGAAGTATTAATTTCTCTGAAATGTTTCTGTAGATTAGCATTATAAGCTCCATAATAAAGCTCTGCTATCGTAATCTCAGAAAGTACACAATGCTCTATTCCAATCTCTTTTATTTTATCTGAGATGTGATAACGACCATGCAATAGTTCAATGCAGATATTGGTATCCAGTAAATATTTATTTCTCATCAAACATCATAATCTTATTCATATCATCGGACTGACGTCCCTCCCTGAGTACTCAACTTCATCGTATCAATATCAATATCAGCCCATGAACCAGCAAGACTATTGAGCAAACCAAGTTTCTCTTTATGTTCCAGCTTTGCTTCCTCTTCTTTTTGCTTCATGAATAAGTCGCTCACCAAGCCAACGTTTGACCCTCGGTGAGAGTGACATTGAGTTGACGAAGTTCAAGAAACTTCCCATATTGATAACTGCATCCATACTACTTCTTATTTAAATACCGATTTGCAAATATAGCTATAAAAAGCAAAACCGCAAAAATTGTTTTGCGGTTTTTATCTTTCTATATAAAGTATATTTACACTTCTTCTCCAAAGAGTGTGGCACTGGTTGAGCCTGTGATGCGTACACGGACTGTCTCACCAATATGATGGTTGCCACGTGGCATGACTACAGCCTTATTCTGTGGAGTACGTCCCATCAGCTGTTCACGACTACGTTTTCCAAAGCGTTCGATGAGGGATATCAAACTCCTTGCCCTCGTCTTTCTTGTTCTGTTCAGCTGAGATCTCAGTCTGTAAGCGAATCAACTCATTCAAACGACGTATCTTAACTTCCTCTGATATGTTATCAGGAAGATGTTTTTGCAGCATAAGTACCTGGTCGTTCAGAATGCTTGAACATAAAGGCTGAATCGAAACCAACCTCACGCATCAACGAGAGCGTTTCTTGAAGTCTTCTTCCGACTCATCGTGATAACCGATAAAGATATCGGTTGTAAGTCCACAGTCAGGGACAAGACGACGAATAGCAGCCACTTTCTCAAGGTAGTCCTCACGGGTGTACTTTCTGTTCATCAGTTTCAACACTTTGTTACTACCGCTCTGTGCAGGGAAGTGGATGTGATTACAGAGATTAGGTTCAGTCGCTACTGCCTCAATGATATCCTCTGACATATCTTCAGGGTTGGAAGTCGTGAAGCGCACACGCATATCTGGTACGCTCTGTGCCACCTTATGCAACAATTCTGCAAAGGAAACACCATTCTCAGGACGCTTACCATTAGGCAACAAGCCGTACGAATTAACGTTCTGACCTAAGAGTGTAACCTCCTTAAAGCCCTTGTCATGCAAGTCCTTAACCTCCTTCAAGATACTTTCAACATCACGTGAGCGCTCACGACCACGGGTGAAAGGCACAATACAATAGTGACAGAAGTTATTACAACCACGCATGATACTAACGAAGCCCGACACTCTATTGCCACCAATACGCTGTGGAATAACATCACGATAGGTCTCAGTAGTAGAGAGTTCGATATCCAATGCGTTTCTACCATTCTCACTACCGCGCCATCATATCAGGCAAATTAAGGTAAGAGTCAGGTCCACACAAGGTTGGCGTGGTGATTTTCAACTAGGTCATCCCTTACTCTCTCTGCCATACATCCCAACACACCTAGAATTAAGTCGCGACCTTTCCTCTTCTCTGCGTGTAATGTCTCTAAACGATTGTATATCTTGTTCTCTGCGTTCTCACGTATAGAGCAAGTATTGAGGAAGATAGCATCAGCCTCATCCTCGTTTTCACATACGTCATAGCCTGCCATCTTCATGACAGAAGCCACAACCTCAGAGTCTGCCACATCTCATTTGGCAGCCGTATGTCTCAATATATAGTTTCTTCATTCTGTTGTTATCTCGAAAAATTTAGCATGCAAAGATACAAAATTTATCGCATATCATCGAAAAACCACCTGACTATTTGACGCTTAACGACACCTGACACTTTCTTTTTACAAAAACTTACAAACCTCGTTTACGCCCTTTATCGGATATTTTTCCGTACCTTTGCAGACCGATTAGACACATTCACAATAAATAAAGGATAGCAACAAGGCAGATAAAGTATTGGGATAAACCTACGAAAGGTTACCAACAAAACCAATGCCTGATAACTACCTGGTAATGAAAATAAAACAATGAATAAGAATACAAATGAATATGAGATAATGGCACCCGTTGGCTCACGAGAGTCACTCGCAGCTGCCATCAATGCTGGAGCCAACTCTGTTTACTTCGGTATCGGAAAGCTGAATATGCGTTCGCACTCAGCTAACCATTTCTACCATAGACGACCTCAAAGAGATTGCTGAGACTTGTAATGCAAAGGGGATAAAGACTTATCTTACGGTAAACACCGTCATCTATGGTGAGGATATTGAGACAATGCACGAGATTATCGACGCTGCTAAGGCCGCCAACATCACCGCTGTCATTGCAAGTGACGTTGCTGCAATGATGTATTGCCGCCAAGTAGGTGTTGAGGTTCACCTCTCTACACAATTGAACATCTCTAACATTGATGCCTTGAAGTTCTACGCTCAGTTTGCTGATGTTGCCGTTTTGGCACGTGAGCTGAATATGGATCAGGTGAAGGAGATACACGAACAGATTATCAAACAGAATATCTGCGGACCAAAGGAGAGCCTGTGCGCATTGATGTTCTGCCATGGTGCGCATCTGTATGGCAATTTCTGGGTAGTGTATATGAGTCTTCACGACTCTAACTGCTCTCTCATAACCGTGGTGCTTGCACCCAGATATGCCGCCGTAGCTATACGGTTACAGACAATGAGACGGGCAACCAACTTGAGATTGACAACAGTACATCATGAGTCCAAAGACTTAAAGAGCGTTCGACTTCATTGATAAGATGATGGATGCCGGTGTGCGTTGTCAGTTGAGGGTCGTGCGCGTGGACCAGAGTATGTTCACACGTTGTGAGCTGTTACAAAGAAGCTATTGAGAGCGTACTCGATGACACTTTCACCGAAGAGAAGAAAAGACCAATGGGACGAACGTCTCTCAACAGTCTTCAACCGTGGCTTCTGGGATGGCTACTATCAAGGTCAGAAGATGGGCGAATGGACCAAGGATTATGGTAATAAGGCTACAGAGAAGAAGGTGCTTATTGGCAAGGTGATAAAGTATTTCTCACGTCTTGGTGTGGCTGAGGTGGCTGTTGAGGCTAATACCTTTGTAAAGGGAGAAAAGCTTCTTATCACTGGTAACAGCACTGGAGCAATGTTCCTCAATGCAGAAGAAATCCGCTACGACCTCAATCCTGTTGATAAAGCAGAACAAGGTTGGTGCGTTTCTATCCCTGTTCCTGATAAGGTGCGCCCAAATGATAAACTATTTAAGTTGATAAGTGAACGAGTTAGCAAGTGAACAAGTTGACGAGTTAACTAGTTGCTTGTAGCGATAAACTCTGCCCACAGAAGTAATCATAATTATGAATTATGAACTGTGAATTAAAAATAAGGATCTATGACAATAAACGAAGCACAAGATGCAGTAATCGCTGAGTTTGAGGACTTCACCGATTGGATGGACAAATATCAGATGCTCATTGACTTGGGCAACGAGTTAGAGCCATTAGACGAGCAGTATAAGAACGAACAGAACCTCATTGATGGCTGTCAGAGCCGTGTATGGCGGTAGTGTGACTATGTAGAGGGTAAGCTCATCTTCACTGCTGACTCTGATGCACTTATCACAAAGGGTATCATCGCCCTTCTGATACGTGTTTTTGAGCAATCATACACCACAAGAGATTATTGATGCCGACCTGTATTTCATTGAGCAGATTGGGTCTTCGCCAGCATCTCTCACCTACACGTAGCAACGACTTGCTATCTATGGTGACAAAGATTAAGGCGTACGCTGTAGGGGTTTAGTTTGCAGTAAAAGGAGTCTGACCCTCCGAAAGGGAGAAAAGCTTTCCCCGACCCTCCGAAAGGAGGGGTGCAGATAACAAAGGGAGAATAATACAGGTTCTGCTCTGTTGAGGCTTCTATATAATATTTAGCATATATCCCTTATTCTATAATAATATTCTACAAGTATAACCCACACAAGTTAACACTCCTCCCTTTCGGGAGGTCAGGGTGGGGCTTTTATTTATGAGAAAAACTACGCACAATAGAAATGAATAGGCTTTTCCCTTGAGGAGTTCAAGGGGCTGATAAGTTACGACTCATCGTTGTGTTAGACGATGTGCGGTCGTTACATAATGTGGGAAGTGTCTTCCGCTCTGCTGATGCTTTCCGTGTGGAAGCAGTCTATCTATGCGGTATCACAGCCACACCACCCAATGCTGAGATTCATAAGACGGCACTGGTGGTGAGGATTCAGTTGACTGGCGTTACTTTGAACGTACTGAGGATGCCATTGAAGAACTCCATCGTCAAGGCGTATTCGTGTATAGCGTAGAACAAGTGGAAGGCTCAACAAAGCTGCAAGACCTCAATACCCAACACCCAACACCCAACACCCACTATGCCATCGTCATGGGCAACGAGGTGAAAGGGGTTAAGCAGAGTGTCGTAGATATAAGTGATGGCTGTCTTGAAATTCCACAATTCGGAACCAAACACTCACTGAATGTAAGTGTAACAACCGGTATTGTCATTTTGGGAGTTTACTCGTCAGTTGCTTATAAAATAAGTATAACCAACTACCAACATAAGATATAGGGACGTCTCGTCCCCTTTTTATTATCAACTATTTGGAATAAACCTATGAAAAACAGACGATTAAATACGTCTTATACATTACGAAGCACAACAGCAATCGTCTTCATACGTACATAGTTCTCACTTAAGAACATAAAACCATGGTAGCGATTGGCTGTTCCCCAGCTATTCTTGCAAAGGAAGAAGCGACATCCGTGTTGGTCGTGAGCCAATCCGACGATTTCCATGACATGATCATCCGTTGTGCGGTGTGCCTCAAACGCAGCCTGACGGCGCTCTGCTGTTACCTTTTT
>BNJV01000232.1_pt1 | contig 35601 bp, 48 predicted proteins | sample 8540591 | NCBI WGS metagenome assembly BNJV01 (sample SAMD00202457, study PRJDB9452) | human saliva metagenome | host: Homo sapiens | reverse complement strand
TCTGGTTTAGAATTGTATCTATAGCAATTGCAGTCTTTCCGGTCTGTCGGTCGCCAATAATAAGCTCACGTTGTCCTCTACCAATTGGAATCATAGAGTCTACGGCTTTTCAAACCAGTCTGTAAAGGTTCCTTTACAGGTTGTCTATAGATAACACCTGGCGCCTTACGGTCCAATGGCATCTCAAAGGCATCCGTCAAATCAATATCGCTAAGACCATCAATGGCCTGGCCAAGTGGGATTGACAACACGCCCAAGGAAATTGTCATTGACCATAATAGAAGCAATACGATGTGTACGCTTTTACAGTCTCTCCTCCTTAATTCCAGACGTTGGACCCTAAGAGTATACATCCGATATTGTCTTCTTCCAAGTTCATTACAATGGCCATTGTACCATTTTCAAACTCAAGAAGTTCACTGGCTTCAACATTACGAAGTCCATAAACACGTGCAACGCCATCTGCAACAGTAAGTACTGTACCTATTTCGTCGAACTGCTCTCCGCTGTTGATGCCCTCCAACTCTTTGAGAAGTACTTCAGAGACCTCACTTGGTTTAATTTTATCTGACATCTTTTTCTTTCTATTAAACTGAATTATTATTTCTTAAGATCTGATAGAATACGACGAAGTTTACTCTTAACGCTGGCATTCATACGATAGTCATCGTATTCAAGAACAAACCCTCCAATGAGTTCTTTGTCGACTTCTGTATTGAATTCTACAGTTCCTCGAGTTCTGTTTTCAACCATTCGCTTCATCTTTTTCAACAGTTTCAAGACTGACATCTGCCGCTGTAATCAATTTACCACGAGTGATATTCTTAAACTTTCTGTAAAGCGTAATATAAGATGCAGCCATGAATTGCAGTGCAAATTCCTATCCTTCTTTAACACAAGATCAATAAAAACGCTTTGTGAGATTAGTGATATCATCACCACAAGCGATTTCAAGAACCTTCTGTTTTTTTTCTTTCGCAAGCATAGGGTTATCAATAGTAGTTCTCAATTCGGGTACCTCAAGATAGCTTTTATAAAGAATTTGCATTTCTCTATATAGCTCATCTTCTTGCTTTTCTGCAAGAGCACCTTTCAAAAGAGCTCGGGCATATCGAACAGATATAACACCTAAATCCATAAACTACAATTTTTAATCTTTACTTTCTTTTTAGAAACGTTATCTAACAGTCTATCTATCATTTCCATTTGTGACTTGTCTGTTGACAACTTCTCTCGAAGGATCTTTTTCAGCTACTTGAATACTGAGTTCAGCCACCTGTGAACGAATATCGCGAATAGCACTTTGTTTCTCGACCTCTATCTGCTTTTTAGCTTCAGAGATGATTCGTGCGCCCTCATCGCGAGCCTTTTTCCTGTGCCTGCTCGATAATGGCATCACGGGTTGTAGCCGCATCCTTCATTATCTTAGCCTGTTGTTCTCTGGCTTCTTGTATAAGGGCTTCACCTTCTTGCTTGATATTTAGCAAACGCTCTGCAGCCTCATGTGCCTTGCTTAAGCTATCATCAATGTATCTTTTTCTCTCATCCACCATCTTGATGATGACGGGAAAGCCAAAGCGAGCAAGAAAGAAAAAGACCACCAAGAACGCTGCGAGCATCCAAATAAGAAGACCCAAATCAGGCGTCAATATTGATGGCAAATTCTCCATTCGAATCGATTTCTATTTCTTATTTAATAATAAATGCACAAGCTGCAATAGCAAACAATGCACAACCTTCAACAAATGCTGATGTCAAAATCATATTTGTCATGATCTTACCTGATGCCTCTGGTTGACGAGCAATTGCATCCATAGCACTACCGCCAATCTTACCAATACCCAAACCTGCACCAATTGTTGCAATACCTGCACCAAGACCGCAGCTCAGCTGAGCCAGACCAGTAGCAGCCAATAAAGTTGAAATCATCATAATTCTAATGTTTTTTTGTTATTAATATTTTTATTCTTATTTCTTAAACTGATTTTATTTTATCTTTCTTATTCTACTTCTTCTTCCTTATGCGCCATACCAATGAAATACAGCACTTAATAGCGTAAACACGTAAGCCTGCACAAAAGCTACTAACAACTCAAGGAAATTCATGAAGATAAGCATTAGTACACTGAATATATTCAGGCCTATACCAAAACCAATTCCCATAGACCAACCAAGGAATATCACACAAGTAAAGCTCAAGATTACAGCGTGTCCAGCCATCATATTGGCAAAAAGACGAATCATGAGGGCAAAAGGTTTTGTGAAAAACTCAAACAGTTCTATGACTGGCATCAATGGAATCGGTGCCTTCAGTAATACTGGTACATGAGGCCAAAAAGATATCTTTCCAATATTCTTTATTAGCAAAAAGATTAATGACTATCATTGAACAAATGGCCAAGAACAATGTTATGTTAATGTTACCTGTTACATTTGCTCCACCAGGGAATACTGGAATCAATCCTATTAAGTTTGCAGTTAGGATGAAGAAAAATATTGTTAGTAGGAAAGGAGCATAAGGTTTATAATGCTTTTCTCCTATCGAAGACTTTACAACATCGTCATTAATGGTCATCACTATCATTTCCATTGCACCTACAAACCCACGTGGAGCCTCACTCTTTTGAATCGTGATGACGATACCAACGAGAACAACATGAAAAAGACAAGTATCAGTACAATAACAACTATCCAGATTTGAGCTACTGTCTTTGTAATACTCAAATCAAGAGGACGTATTGTGCTTCCGTCAGGTAACTTCTCGTAAATCTTGCCATGATGTGCCTCATCAAAGAAATAATCTGAAGGTAAATTCTCGGGCAAACAAAATGTCCATTGCCCTGTAGATGAACTTCTGACAATGATTGGAAGCGGTATACTTATCGACTTTCCTTCGTAAGAAGCTATGTGCCATTCATAGTCATCAGAGAGGTGACCAAGCACTATTTCGGAAATATTTAATTTACCTCCCTCTGTGCCATGACTTGCAAACAGCTGTAATGGCAACCAAACCAACATTAAGAGAAGAAGTAATGATTTTCTTTGTTTCATCTTTTTAATCAATTGTCATTAACGATGAGTCTCCTTATTAACACGATAACGTGAGAAAAAAAGTGAATGATGAACCAGTAAAGCTAAATAATATGGAGCAAACATTACAACGAAATGTTACCATGCCCTCATGAGTAGTGCTCATATAATAAATGAATAACACTAAACAAGCTAATAGAAAACGAAATCCCGATACAGCCATAAAGAAAGAAGCTTTCGTTTCATCCTCCTTGCCTTCAAGGCGTTTCCATATCAATGCATCACAAATTTCAACCAACAAAGCAAACCCAAAACTCACAAGCATCGGAGTTAACTGTAACCTTAATTTTTAATAATTGTACAGCCAATAATTCAATCAAGAACAATGCAAATACTATTTGCAATGCTTGAAGAATATATCTCTTGCTCGCTGATTTACGATTTGTTTGAATTGCCATTTACTTTTTTATAGTTCAACACACATGCGAATCTCGTTCTTTTTGTACTTCTACAAAACCACCGAGAATGTCAAGTATTTCATTCTTACCTTCATAAGGTTGATAGGTTACAAGCCCTTTTTCCAAGGAAGATATAATAGGAGCATGATTCTCCAATATTTCAAATTCCCCTAATGTTCCTGGCACAACGACTCGCATTACCCTACCATCATAGACTACTTTTTCGGGAGAAACAATACGCAAATTTAGCATAGCTATTTAAGCTTTTAAGTTGAATAATAAAACTAACTCTTTACTTTTTGAATAATTATGCCTTAGCTGCCTCTAACAGACGCTTTGCCTTCTCTCTTACATCGTCTATCGTTCCAACGTTAATAAAGGCTTGTTCTGGTAGATCATCTACCTCGCCATCCAGTATGGCATTGAAACCTTTTATCGTTTCTTCAATAGGAACCATAACACCCTTTAAGCCAGTGAACTGCTCTGCAACCGTGAATGGTTGAGACAAGAAACGTTGAACACGACGAGCGCGATTTACAGTTAACTTATCTTCATCAGACAATTCGTCCATACCTAAAATGGCAATGATATCCTGAAGCTCATTATATCGTTGAAGTAATTGCTTTACTCTTTGAGCGCAATTATAATGTTCTTTACCTACAATCAATGGATCAAGGATTCGAGATGTACTACCTAAAGGATCTACTGCAGGGTAAATACCTAACTCGGCAATCTTTCTTGAGAGCTCTGTTGTAGCGTCCAAGTGAGAGAAAGTCGTTGCCGGTGCAGGGTCAGTCAAGTCATCAGCTGGCACATAAACAGCCTGAACAGAAGTAATAGAACCATTTTTCGTTGAGGTAATTCGCTCTTGCATGGCTCCCATCTCACTGGCCAATGTTGGTTGATAACCTACGGCTGAAGGCATACGACCTAATAAAGCTGAAACTTCTGAACCAGCTTGAGTGAATCGGAAGATATTATCGATAAAGAACATGATATCCGCAGACTCTCCATCTTTTCCTCCATGATCACGGAATTCTTCTGCAACAGTAAGTCCTGACAATGCTACAGATGCACGTGCCCCAGGTGGTTCATTCATCTGTCCATAAACAAGAGTAGCCTGACTTTCAGACAATTCCTTCTTATCCACTAATGACAAATCCCATCGTCCTTCTTCCATTGCCTTTTTGAATGCATCGCCATACTTGATAACACCACTATCAAGCATATCTCGAAGTAAATCATTTCCTTCACGCGTACGCTCTCCTACTCCTGCAAATACAGAATAACCATTATGTCCTTTGGCAATATTATTAATTAGCTCCATAATGAGAACCGTCTTTCCTACACCGGCTCCACCGAACAGACCAATCTTTCCACCTTTCATGTATGGCTCTAACAAATCGATAACTTTAATACCAGTAGCCAACATTTCTTTATGTGTAGAGAGTTGATCAAAGGTTGGTGCAGGTCTATGAATAGGATAAGCACCCTCCATATTGAGTTCAGCCATGCCGTCAATTGGTTTACCAATGACGTTCATCATACGTCCTTTGATTTGTTCTCCGGCAGGCATTGTGATAGGACTTCCCGTACGAACAACTTCCAATCCGCGTCTAAGACCATCCGTATTATCCATTGCAACGCATCTAACGGTATCCTCACCAATGTGTTGTTGGACTTCTATGACCAAGTCACTACCATCAGCACGCTTCAACTTTAGTGCCTCATAAATGTTTGGTAGCACCTTTTCGGTATCCTGACCTTGTGTATCAAAGTACACATCAATAACCGGACCGATGATCTGAGAGATATGTCCTATAATCTGTGACATAAGCTTTTTATTTTTTTAATATTTTGATTCTATTAATATATGATTGAGCAAAAAGTACCAATATTATAACTAAAATGCAAAAGAAATCCCACTTTTTAATTGAGTACAACTCGTTTTTTTATACCTTTTTAGAACTATATACTTAGCTCGTTAAGTACTTTAATCAGTTTCTATCAAAAGGTTTATCGCTTCGGATAGCCTCACTTAAAGGTACATAAACCACTTCATTATTACGCACACCTACCATGATATTACGTTGTCCTTGCATGATAGCTTCTATTGCCCCTACACCCGTACAACTTGCTAATATGCGGTCACGCGCCGTAGGACGACCACCTCTTTGGAGGTGTCCTAAGATTGAGATACGAACATCAAATTGAGGAAATTCCTTCTTTACTCGGTCTGCATAATAGATTGCTCCGCATTTAGGACTCTCACTAACGATAACAATACAGCTACGTTTACTCTTACGAATTCCACGCTCCATGAATTGTGCCAACTGGTCAACATCAGTGCTATCCTCTGGTATAATGGCTGCTTCTGCACCTGAAGCTATGGCAGAATTCTGTGCCAAAAAGCCTGCATCACGTCCCATAACCTCAACAAAGAAGATTCGTTCATGACTCTGTGCAGTGTCTCGTATGCGGTCAACACACTCAACAATCGTGTTCATTGTTGTGTCATATCCTATCGTACTGTCTGTTCCATAAAGGTCATTATCAATTGTTCCAGGCAGACCTATGCAACAGATATCAAACTCTTGAGCAAACTTCATCGCACCTGTCAGCGAACCATTACCACCAATGACCACCAAAGCATCAATGCCATGTTTGACAATATTATCATAGGCTTTCTGCTGACCCTCAGGGAGTTTTGAACTCCGAAGAACGCGCAGTTTTCAGCATTGTGCCCCCTGATTGATGATACCACTAACATTTTCTGTCGTGAAATCAACGATTTCGCCATTAATAAGACCATCATATCCACGATAGATTGCCTTTATATTGAAACCATTATAAATGCCTGCACGTGTAACCGCACGTATTGCAGCATTCATACCCGGTGCATCTCCGCCCGATGTTAAGATACCTATTGTCTTAATCTTTGCCATAATTAAAAGATAACCTTTTTATATTATTCCTAAGAATATTTGTCTATACAACGTTTTTGTATTTCGAAAGGCAAAAGTTAACAATTATTCTTTAGAATGCAAATAACTGATGTTTTTTTATTTTATTTTTTTAAGAAAACAAATAATGTCTTATGATATAATAGAAGACGATTTATTGCAAAAACCAAATGGTATTATTAAAGCCATCACGTTATTTCAAATGCGCATCTTTTGTGAGTATTGGCAATAAAAACACAGCTTTAAAAGGCTGTAAGAAAAACAATGAATATATCCTTCATATAAAAAGAATATGTAAGAACAAAGCTGCAAAACACGCCATATTAGGCTGTAATATCATTGATTTTTAGAGCGTAATATGACGCAGATGGGAACGTAAAATGATGCATTTTTGAAATTCAAAACAAATAACCTGATAAGAGGAGTTGAATGGCTTGGTTAAACATATTATGCTGGTCCTTAAAATAGAATCTTTATCTATGAACATCAGTATATAATGATTCATGTTAGGAGAAGATAAAGATTAAAAGATGTATTGGAAAAATGAAAACATTAAATAGAGAGAAATAGATTAATTTAATATAGATTTCATTTTGTTTTTATAGAAAATAACAGAAAATTATTGTAAATTTGTCGTTGTATAACGAAAATTTTAATCTAATCGAAAGAAATATGGCACTAACAGAGCAAGATTTCAAGCAAATAGCATCACACGGAATCAGTGAACAACAGATTGAAGTACAATTAAATCATTTTGCAAAGGGCTTTCCTTTTTGCATCTTGAAGCTGCTGCTGCAGTAGGAAATGGGATTATCGCACCATCAAACGAAAGTGCAAGCCAACTATATTAAGCTTTGGGAAGAATATAAAAAAACAATCCCATAAGATAGTAAAATTTGTCCCAGCAAGCGGTGCGGCAAGCAGAATGTTCAAAGATTTGTTTGCATTTCTTTTCGGCTTCTTATGAGGTTCCAACAACAGAATTTGAGAAAAACATTCTTTGAAGGATTAAAGAAGTTTGCCTTCTATGACGCACTAAACGAAGCTTGTCAGCAGCATCTAAAGAAAGATATCCCTACTTTGCTTGCTGAAAATAGATATAAAGATATCGTAAGTCAGTTATTACAAAGCAACGGACTGAACTATGGTAACCTGCCCAAAGGCTTACTTTTATTTCACAACTATGCTGATGGTCCTCGTACACCGATGGAAGAACATTTGGTAGAGGCTGCACTTTACGCTGATTGTAATGGTGAAGCAAACATTCATTTCACAGTTAGTCATGACCATTTGGAATTATTCAAGACCAAAGTTAAAGAAAAAGCAGACCATTTAGCCAAGCAATTTGGTGTGACATATCATATTAATTTCTCAGAACAAAAGCCAAGTACTGATACAATTGCTGTCAATCCAGATAATACTCCTTTCCGAAATGCAGATGGAAGTTTACTATTCCGCCCTGCAGGCCATGGTGCATTGATTGAGAATCTCAATGAAATTGACGCAGACATTGTGTTCATCAAAAATATCGATAACGTTGTTCCCGACAGACTTAAATCCTCAACGGTTACCTATAAACAGCTACTTGCTGGAATATTAGTTGATACACAACAAAAAGGTTTTCGATTATATTAAACAATTAGAAACCAAAGATTGTAATCACGAAAAGCTGGAAGAAATTAAGCAATTCGTACAAACAGTATTATGCTGCAACAAGAAAGATATCAATAAACTGAATGATAATGATTTAAAAGAATATCTTAAAGAAAAACTAAATCGTCCCATACGAGTTTGTGGAGTCGTAAAGAATATAGGGCGAACCAGGAGGAGGTCCGTTCCTAACATACAATGAAGATGGAACAATAAGTCCACAAATCTTGGAGAGTAGTCAGATAGACAAGAGCAACAAAACCTATGTAGAGATGTTTAGAAATGGCACACATTTCAATCCCGTTGATTTGGTTTGTGCGATTAAAGACTACCAAGGTAATTCCTTTACTCTACCTAATTACGTCGATCATTCTACAGGATTTATCACAAACAAAAGTAAAGACGGGCGCGAACTAAAAGCACAAGAGCTACCAGGTCTGTGGAATGGTGCGATGAGTAATTGGAATACAATTTTTGTAGAAGTGCCTCTTGAAACATTTAATCCCGTAAAAAAACGGTGAATGATCTTTTGAGGCAACAACATCAATAAATATGGATAAATTTGAATTTACTAAGCCAGAACTTGAAGAAACAAAGGAGATACTCTTTCATCTTCGGCAAATTATAGGCACCTCCTTAAAGGAAGATGACGAACAACAACTACGAGAACAGCTGATAACAGCTATTGATGAAGGGCATGTACAACGCGATATTTTCGGATTAAATCCAATATTGCAGGCACTACGTACGGCTCAAATTGCAGTTGATGAGATTGGATTAAAACGAGAAGGTGTACTTGCCACCATGCTTTTTCCACTTATCCTAAATGGTCATTTGACCATAGACAACATCAAAAAAAGTAAGTTTGGTGAAGGAGTTGCCCGAATCGTTCATGGCTTAGTTAAAATTCATAATCTATACAAGAAGAATCCCGTTATTGAGAGTGAAAACTTTAGAAACCTACTGATTTCATTCTCTGAAGACATGCGTGTAATACTTATCATGATTGCAGACAGAGTTAATCTCATGCGTCAGATACGTGACACGCAGGCAAAAGACGCGCAAAAGGAAGTGAGTGAAGAGGCAAACTATCTCTATGCCCCACTCGCTCATAAACTTGGTTTGTATAAACTTAAGAGTGAATTAGAGGACCTTAGCTTAAAGTATCTTGAGCATGATGTATACTATATGATAAAGGATTCTCTAAACGCTACTAAGTCTTCACGCGATGCTTACATTAAACGTTTCATTGAACCAATTGAAAAGCAGCTTGCATCGGCTGGCCTAAAATTCCACATGAAAGGCCGAACGAAAAGCATACATTCCATCTGGCAGAAGATGAAAAAACAGAAATGTAAGTTCGAAGGAATATATGATCTCTTTGCCATTCGCATCATTATTGATGCTCCTTTGGAGAAAGAAAAGATGCAATGTTGGCAAGCTTACTCTATCATTACAGATATGTATCAACCTAATCCCAAGCGATTGCGCGATTGGTTGAGCGTTCCTAAGAGCAATGGATATGAGAGTTTACACATCACAGTACTTGGTCCAGAGAACAAATGGGTAGAAGTGCAAATCAGAACAGAACGCATGGACGAGATTGCCGAACATGGTTTGGCAGCTCACTGGCGTTATAAAGGGATTAAAAGTGAAGGGGATATCGATGAATGGTTAGCCAATATACGGTCTGCTTTAGAGAATAATGATGACCTTCAACTTATGGATCAGTTCAAAATGGATCTCTATGAAGATGAGGGTTTATGTATTCACACCAAAGGGAGACTTGCTGAAATTCCCGAAGGGTGCTACTATTTTGGACTTTGCTTACCATATACATTCGAACATAGGAAACACTTGTACGGGAGGAAGAATCAATGGAAAGGCTGTCGGTTTCAGAGAAAAGCTGCATTCAGGCGATACAGTTGAAATACAAACGCAAAAGCAGTCAAAAAGCCTAAACGAGATTGGCTTAACATTGTAAAAAAAGTGCAAAAGCAAAAGCAAAGATAAGGCTTGCATTGAAAGAAACGCAAGCCAAAGACGGACTGTATGCAAAAAGAACTCTTAGAAAGACGATTCAAAAAATAAAAAAATTGAAATAGAAGAAAGTATGATGTCCCATGTCATCAAGAAGATGGGATATAAAGAAACATCTGACTTCTATAAAGATATTGCAGATGAAAAGCTTGATGCAAATACTGTCATTGAACGCTACTTGGAACTTAGAGACCACGATAATGGGACAAGACAAGCAGAGAGTGCAGAGAACTTTGAATATGAAAAATCCCAATGAAAAAGTTTGCATATAAGAACGATGATGTACTTGTTATAGACCGTAATCTGAAAAGGAATTGATTACAAATTAGCCCAATGTTGTCATCCAATTTATGGTGATGATGTTTTCGGTTTCGTTACGGTTAATGGCGGTATCACTATCCATCGCAATAATTGTCCTAATGCTCCAGAACTCAGAAAACGCTTTGGCTATCGCATAGTTAAGGCGAAATGGAGTGGAAAAGGAACGAGCCAATATGCCATTACACTTCGAATCATTGGTAATGATGATATTGGAATTGTAAGCAATATCACGAATATTATCTCTAAAGAGGATAAGCTTACGATGCGTTCCATTAATATTGATTCGCACGATGGACTTTTTAGTGGTAATGTAGTGTTGATGATTGAAGACAATAGTAAACTGAATCAACTTATCAAGAAACTGAAAACGGTAAAAGGGGTAAAACAAATTATAAGGATTTAGACATAAAAATATAAAAATGAAGAAAAATCTTATTGGCATTACTTTTTCATCATTACAATGCCATCGTATGCTGCTATCAATTATACAAAAATCAGACAGCATTAAAGTAATGCAACTACTAAACAAAGGGAAAAACTTGCAAAAGACAAAAAAATCTTATTCTCTTTTATGCGCGTCAACTAATAGGAATCCCTTATGTAGCACAAACATTAGAAGTCAATAAAGAAGAACAACTGATTGTTAATCTGCATCAATTAGATTGTACAACCTATGTAGAAAATGTGCTCGCATTAACACTATGTACAGAAAACAAGAAGCAACCCACCTTCTTAGATTTTTGTTATTACCTCCGAATGCTTAGGTATGAAGATGGAAAAGTTGGCTATCCCACGAGATTGCACTACTTTACACACTGGATTAGCAACAACAATAAACTTGGTTTTGTCTATGAAATTAAGTCGAAGAAACCGCCTTTCACAAAGATACAAACTGTAAAAACAGACTATATGAGTAGTCATATTGAGAACTATCCAATGCTAAAGGCTCACCCCGAATGGGTTAAAGAGATTAGAAAAATGGAACAAAGCTTGACTGGCAAACAGTTCAACTACATTCCAAAGGATATGATTACAAATACCATACAATGCCGAAATGCAATCAAAGATGGTGATATCATCGCCATAATTACTTCGAAAAAAGGATTAGATACAAGTCATATAGGCATTGCAGTATGGCATAAAGATGGGTTACACATGCTCAATGCAAGCCAAGTTAGACATAAGGTTGTGGAAGAGCCGATGTTACTTCGCACCTACATGACAAAGCATCCGATGCGAGACAGGTATACGAATCATCAGGGTTGGAAAAGAGAAATAGTTTCTATTTCTTCTTTCCAAAATTGAAACCTACATAGAAATTTACACTTCCAAAGACACTATTCGTCGAAAATTCTTTTTCATGATAGTTGTACGTATGGAAGATAGAGCTTGCTCCAGCAAACCATTTTGAGTTATTATAAACTATTCCTAATCGTACAATTCCATCAATAGTAAACTTATTAAGACGGAAGAAGTTCTGCTCTTTCTCGGCTTCACTGATTGTATGTAAATAGGCCAAAGAAGCCGATAAAGAGGCATCAAACAACCAATGTCGAGCAAAAACCCAATTATATCCATAGCCTCCCATAACTGAATAGTTGTCATATTTAACACGGCTAACGGACAAGCCTGCGCTATCAAGTTCGGCTTTATTAAGTCCTGCGACTGGCCCGATGTGGTCTGTTACAACATCACAGAATGCATTCCAATCCATAGAAAGTTTCTGATGTGTATATCCTATACCAAGAATCGGTGAACCTGCACTCTTTAATTTGACATGTACTTTGACTGAAAGCTGCCGGATATGAGAACTTTTTATGATTCGTAATATAATATAAATTGAAGCCACGAATCTCTGCATGCAAACCTGAAAAGTTAACACCCTTCAATGGACTGACATCTATTTTCTGATCATCATTGAGGTTTATCCTGCGAATATGGTAGTCGGTTCCTGTTGTGCGATAGAATAAATCAATACCCAACTGATTACTATATAGGCTTAGATCAATTCCTTTTCGCTTGTTTTTACTTGACAAGTGTGTAACATCTAAGGTGTAACCTAAAAAGATCCATCGCCACCCGAAATATGGCCCCACCTTATAACTGGGATCTGGAGCTAAGTCTACTGTTTGATGTTTACTATTCGATATGCGATACATCCCATAAGTATTGGTATTTTTGAAGCATGGCCGCATAGTTGTATTTTTTTGTGCTTCTATATAGTTCGAGTCAACGCGAGTAAACTCTTTCACTATATTATAAAGTTTATTGAAGAAAGAGCTTTTCTGATGTTGTTCATCAGCGTTAACATGCATTGATAGTCCGACAAAGATGACTATACCAAAAGATTCTCCTATTTCTCATCAGATTATCAGAATTTTACCCAAAATACGATCCATAACCCAATTCACAGGAGTTGCACTGACCGACGTACATGTACAAAGTCCAAATCCCTGTAAATCTTCTATCACTGATTTTATAATTGGCAACTGAACATAGGGCGGATTTGGTACAACAATATTTTCAGTTCCCTCACTCGTCACGAGACGTATAGGGGTCATAATTGAACACTGAGAATGAAAGCGAACCTTTTTCGCCAATGATTTCTATGCAATCTTCTTTTGCACTTTGATGTCCAACAAAGCACCATGAAGCACTACCTGGTAATCCATTCTCAAAAAGAAAACACGCACTGATAGTATCTTCAGCTTTATACAGATGTGCACGATTAGCACAATAGCCATGTGCCCGAGTGATAACCCCAAATAATTCTTGCAGAATATCCAACTGATGTGGAGCGAGATCGTAGAAATATCCACCGCCCAGCAATATCCGGTTGCAAACGCCAAGGAAGGTTTTCTGTGCTTTTTATAATCAAGATCGCGAGGAGGAACAGAGAATCGTATTTGAACATTTGTTACATTGCCAATCAAATTTTGATTCAATATTCTATGCACTTCCTGAAAATAAGGCAAGTATCTGCGATAGTAAGCAACAAAACACGGCACACCTGTTTGCTCGCTAATGCGATTAATTCGAGCACAATCTTCATAACTTGCAGCTAAGGGTTTCTCAACGTAAACAGGCTTCCCTGCCTTCATTGCCATAATGGCAAACGTAGCATGGCTTGATGGAGGTGTCGCAATATATATGGCATTAACGTCAGGATCGTCTATCAACTCCTGTGCATCTGTATACCATTTACGAATATGATGACGTTCTGCATACGAACGGGCTTTGGTCTCACTACGACTCATCACGGCTTCAACATGAGATCCTTCAACCTCATTGAAAGCTGGACCGGACTTCTTTTCCGTCACTTCTCCACAACCAATAAAACCCCAACTGATTAGTTTCATATTGTCATTCTTTTACTGCAAAGATAATATTTTTTTGTTATCTTTGCAAATAAAAATATATATTATATGGAAATCAAAAAGTCGGAATTTGTTATTTCAGCGCCAACAGTTAGTATGTGTCCCAAGGATGACAAGCCAGAATATGCTTTTATCGGCCGTTCTAACGTTGGAAAATCAAGCTTAATCAATATGCTTTGCAACCATAAAGGATTGGCAAAGACTTCGGCAACTCCCAGGAAAAACACTCCTAATCAATCATTTTATCATCAACAATGAATGGTATTTGGTTGACCTTCCCGGCTATGGTTTTGCAGAAACGTTCAAAGACCGTACAACAGAAGTTAGAGCAAATGATTACATCATATATCTTACAGCGCAAGCAAATGGTCAATGTCTTTTTGTCCTCATTGACATACGCCATGAACAGCAAAAAGATTGACCGCGAATTTATTGATTGGCTTGGCGAAAGCAATGTTCCGTTTACGATTGTGTTCACGAAGGCCGACAAATTAGGAGCTGGAAAGGCTAAACAAAATGCGCAAAAAGTGGATGAATCAGCTGAAAAGATAGATGGGAAACTCTGCCCCCTACTTCATCACTTCATCTGAAAAAGAAACTTGGACGTGACGAGCTTCTTGATTATATTGACGAAATAAATAAAAACGTTATAATGGCACAAACACCCTATTTAGACGTTCAAGGACTAACGAAACATTTTGGCGCGCAGGTTCTCTTTGAAAATATTTCGTTTTCTATTGCCGAGGGACAGAAGGTTGGACTTGTGGCACAGAATGGCACGGGAAAATCAACCTTGCTCTCTATTCTCACTGGCAAAGAAGGAAAAAGACAGCGGAGAATGTATCTATCGCAACGACCTTCGCATAGGATATCTTGAGCAAAGCCCTCAATTCGACATGCAAGAAAGCGTGCTCGATGCATGCTTTCAACCACGAAGGAAGTCCTGAAAAAAATCATCAAAGCGAAACAAATCCTAACCCAACTGAAGATTACTGACTTGCAGCAGCCTATGGGACAGCTTAGTGGCGGTCAACAAAAGCGCGTTGCCTTGGCCAACGTTCTCATCACCGAACCCGATTTTATCATTTTAGACGAACCCACAAACCATTTGGATTTGGAGATGATTGAGTGGCTTGAAGGCTATCTCAACCGAGGCAAACAAAAACCTTGTTCATGGTCACACACGACCGCTTTTTCCTCGACCGAGTATGCAATGTTATTCTTGAACTCGACAATCACACCATCTATACCTATAGAGGCAATTACAGCTATTATTTGGAAAAAGAGGCAAGAACGCATCGACAATGCAAGGGCTGAGATTGCACGCGCAAACAATCTTTATCGAAAAGAATTGGATTGGATGAGGCGCATGCCACAGGCGCGAGGCCACAAAGCACGTTATCGCGAAGATGCCTTCTATGATTTAGAAGCCAAAAGCCAAGCAGCGCATCGAAGAACGCCAATTGCGATTGAAGGCCAACAACGTGTATATTGGTTCTAAAATCTTCGAATGCCAGTATGTCAGCAAAGCATGGAGCCCTGATAAAATCATTCTGAAAGACTTTTATTATAACTTCGCACGTTTCGAAAAAATGGGCATTGTGGGCAACAATGGTACGGGAAAATCAACATTCATCAAAATGCTCTTGGGCTTAGAAAAAAACCCGATAGTGGCAAATTTGATATCGGAGAAACCGTGCGCTTTGGATATTTCTCACAAGAAGGATTGCAGTTTGATGAGCAACAAAAGGTAATTGATGTGATTACAGATATTGCTGAATACATCGACCTCGGAGGGGGCCGTCACATGACAGCAAGTCAGTTTCTGCAATACTTTTTGTTTACGCCCGAGCAACAACACAACTACGTTTATAAACTAAGTGGAGGCGAACGGCGCAAACTTTATCTTTGCACCATCTTAATGAAAAACCCGAATTTCCTGGTCTTGGATGAGCCTACGAATGACCTCGATATTCAAACTCTGCAAGTGTTGGAAGAATATCTGCAAGACTTCCCCGGCTGCGTGATTATCGTGAGCCACGACCGCTATTTCATGGATAAGGTAATCGACCACCTGTTAGTGTTCGAAGGCGAAGGAAAAATCACCGATTTCCCTGGCAATTATACGCAATATCGCGAGTGGTCGCATCTGAAATCAAAAGAAGAGGCGGAGAAAACAAACAAACCCAAAGAAACTAAACCCAAGGCAGACTATCATCATGAGAGTCGCCGAAAGATGAGTTTCAAGGAAAAAAGGGAGTTTGAGCAGTTGGAAAAAGAAATCGAACAACTTGAAACACAATGTAAGAACATTGAAGAATCGCTGTGTTCTGGCAATCTTTCTGTTGAAGAACTCACCGAAAAGAGCAAACAACTGCCTATCTTAAAAGCACAATTAGATGAAAAGAGTATGCGCTGGTTAGAGTTGGCCGAACTGGCTTCAATAACCAATCAACTCCTTTCCATCATACAAACTTTCATCATCCTCTGATATAAGGTTTGCGGGCCTCCCGCAAACCTCTTTTAAAGTTTTGGTGCTTGCGGGCTTCCCGCAAATCACTTTTAAAGGTTTTTGGTGCTTGCGGGCCTCCCGCAAATCACTTTTAAAAGGTTTTTGAGGCTTGCGGGCCTCCCGCAAATCACTTTTTAAAGGTTTTGAGCTTGCGGGCCTCCCGCAAATCACTTTTAAAGGTTTTGAGCTTGCGGGCCTCCCGCAAATCACTTTTTAAAGGTTTTGAGGCTTGCGGGGCTCCCGCAAATCACTTTTAAAGGTTTTGGAGCTTGCGGGCCTCCCGCAAATCAGTTTCAAAGGTTTGGCATTTCCGCGCTCGCCGAAAGTCATTTCCCGAAGAGTTTGGCATTTCCGCGCTCGGCGAAAGTCATTTCCCGAAAGGTTTGGCATTTCGCGCTCGGCGAAAGTCATTTCCCGAAAGGTTTGGCATTTTCCGCGGCTGGCGAAAGTCATTTCCCGAAGGGTTTGGCATTTCCGCGCTTGGCGAAAGTCGTCGTTTCCCGAATGGTTTGACATTTCCGCGCTGAGCGAAAACCTTTTCCATAGACTATTAAAGATTGTACTCGTTTGAATGGTTCTGACACTTTCCGCGCTTGACGAAACTTTCCAAATGACTGGAGTTAAGATTGTAACGATTAACATTCACAAATGTAAACGATGGAGTTCTTAGAAACAAAATAGTGCCAGGACAAAATGAATGTCTGGCACTATAGCTTTTTAGAGAGTTAAGGAAAAAGCCTCTACTCTGCTTTCATCATCAAGACGTAAGTTTAGAGGAGGCTAATCTATAGAGATAGAACTTTAGAATACGAACTGCAAACGAGCCTGAACCTCATGGAAGTTCTTGTCGTAAGGCAAGAAGTCCTTTGTCAGATGGTGATAAGTATAATCAACCATCACCTGTGCAAACTTGTTGAAGCTGTAGTTCAAACCGAGCGTATAAGAACGAACGGCACCACCGCCAACACTTGTTGATTTGTAAGGCCAGTCAGCCATGTAGCCATCAGGATAATACTGGTTACGAGCTACAGAGAAGTATTCACCCTTCACAATGTCGTTCAAACCTGTGTAGTTGAAACGGCCAACGATTTCCAATGAACGACCACTCAAACCACGAAGCACACCTTCGTTCTTGTCGTAGCTATAAGGATTACCGAAAAATCATATAACCTGCTTCGATATATCCACCATGGAAATTGTTTGAGCGCAATGGATTGGCAGCAATCCATGCATCAAGTGTACCCCAGGTATCGATGTTGTTGTTGCTGGTATCAAAGAGAGTTTTTGAGTCGCGTTTCTTGGTGACATGCTTGTAAAGATATTCACCACGAACAAACATCTTCTGGTTGTGATAGAGTACTTCTGCACCAGCATCAAACACGTTTTTCAGCCCAAGGAAGTTCGCAAGATACAAACTGCTCGTCTTCGTCCACGAAGGTTTCCATGCTCTGACCGAGTTTCACCGTCTTTTTCAACACATTGTCTTCGGTAACACCGCCACCAACATGCTGGAAGCGAACGTTTCCACCAATAGCCAAGGTTTGATTCTCGTCGATGATTGGGCGATAGAGATAACGTCCTGAGAATACAAGACCATTGTAACCAGCCTCAATCTTGTTGTATTGATTTTCGGTGAACACACCCTGGTAAGCCAAGAAGTGATCATTGGTATACTTGTAGGTAATACCCAACTCACGACCTTCACCGAGGGCATTTGCAGCACCTGCACGTGAGATGAAGTGATAGCTACCTAATGAGGTGTTGCGAGCCATAGAACCAGCGGCATCGTTATAATAACCACCTTTGATGGCATGACGGCCACCCTTGCTGTCTTCCTGAGCATACTGCAAGAAGATGTTCTTTTGACTGAACTTACCGCCACCGAAGCCGAAATCAGCATAGAAATACCAATTCTGATAGGTCAATGAGGTACGGATACGTGCATCTGAAATTGCTGCACCACTCTGCATTGGAGTGAAGTCTGTATGATAGTAGGCTGCATCAGCCATAAAGCGAGCTCCTACGGTGAAATGAAGGTCTTCGGCCTTGTTGTCGATAGTTACGGTCGGTTTAGAGTCGAAGTCCTGTGCGTTTGCTGACAATGCAGTGAGAGCCAGCAGAGGCATCAACATATATTTCTTCATATTCGTTTCTTACTTTGATTGTTTGATGGTATTTTGTTCCTGATTAATAGCCTAAAGCATCGAGAACAGCGTCGGCATTAGGTACCTTAGAAGGTGCCTGAGAGTTATCATAGAGCTGTCCGGGATGGAAAGGATTAGCGAGCTTAGCATTGCAACGGAATCCGTTTTCAATCATATAATGGAGAGAAATCTCCGAACGATTGGTGAAATATCCATCCATGTAAACAGGATGTGTATCTGGTTCCTTGAATGTTGTGTAAGCAGTAGGCTGTACAGTCACATTGAGCAGATCGTCAAATTCTGTTGGGTTCTTTCCCCAGAAGTTTACGTAATAGCCCATGTTTCTCTTCATCTGAGCATCAGAGTCGAATGAATATGGATGGTTAAGCATACCCGCCTTGCGAATCATATAAGCTTGCCAAGGCTTGTTCATTTCAGGATAGTTGTTTGGAGCACCTGCGATAGATGGGCCAATGATGTGTGCACCATTGTCTTGTGCATATTTGATAATGCTTGCATAACCAGAAGGAGTATCAAAAGCAATATCAGTAGCATAAGGTGTAGGTTTAGTAATCCACAGCAAGTAGCACATTGGCACCTTACCCTTAAACACACCATAAGCACGATGCAAAGCATCAAAAGAGAAGGTTTGGAGTACAACCTTACCATTGGTGTTACCCACGTTCACTTTACCATTCTTATAGAAAGGACTGCTTGCGCTCTCTGGCTTTGTAATAATGTTCCAACCCCATTCATCAAGAATGTTATAAACACGAATCTCGATGTCTTTCGGGTTCAACCATGACTCCTTAAACTCTGGATAAATACCAGGGCGGTTGCCATTGTCGGCTGGGTCATTGACATAAGCCGTAGAACCGTTCTTATCGCCGAAGCTATATTCAACGAAGTCCATGTATTTAGCTGCCTTGCTTCCTACTACACTTGGCTCGTCAACTTTTACTGCAGCCTTTGCAGCCTTGTAGATTTCAGCCAAAGTCATGTTCTGATATTCAGGCTTAATCTTGTAGGTAAGAACACGGCGACCATTAGCATCGCGGTTGAGCATCTTACCCATAGCATAGTTTATCTGATCCTGAAGAGCAGAAACATACAAGCCATCTGAATATTGAATAGAAGGCGCACCACTGGCACTATATACTACTTTACCATTGTGTCTTGCTGCAAAAGAAGCACGCTCCTGTTCTGGTGTAGCATCATTAAACCACTTACCAGCGTCAAGCATCAACAACTCGGCATAGTAATAAGATAAGGTGTAATTTGAACGGAAATCTTTCTTGTCGCGGTCATATTGTGCCTCAATATCAGCCTCTGTGAAATGCTGACTGCCATCGGCATTACGGAAACTGCGATAGAAATCCTTACGTACAGTTGGAACTTCATCAGAGAATACATCTTCGATATTCGTTGTGCGCTTCAGATTTTCATCATGGTTGGCCAATACCACACCATCTTTTGTTACCTGGAGGTCACTTTCCAAATAGTCTGCGCCCATGTTTCGTGCCCATCGCCATGCAGCTTCGGTCTCTTCTGGAGCCCAATAGGTTGAACCACGGTGTGCCATGCAAGCATACAAAGGCACATAGTCACGAACTTTAGCCATCTCTGGAGAAATCTGCTGCACTGCAATACGCTTTGCATCTGTGTTCTCGTTGGTGAACTCCTGCTCATCAGAACAAGAGGACAGGACTGATACGGCTGCTAACCCCAAGAGTCCTAATCTGTAAAGAGTCTTCATCTTTCTTTTGGTTTTAGTTGTTTATGATTTATTTTAATATCTCTTACTTTTCTTCTTGTGCTTTCTTTGCCAAATACTGCTCCTCGCGATAGGTTAAACCCATGAAAAGGATAGAGAATAGGCAAGCAATTATCAGAAGGATGAAAGTCCAATTCCATCCGGCTGCTTCAGCTACATAGCCAATAACAATATTAGCCAACAATGCTGTTCCAAGCACATACCCCATGAAACCGGTCAGTCCGGCTGCTGTTCCAGCTGCATTCTTGGGAGCCAGGTCAAGCGCTTGTACACCAATAAGCATCACAGGACCATAAATCAGGAAGCCAATGGCTATCAAACAGCCTATAACGACATTCACATTATCAATATTCTGCCAATAGACAACGATGGCTATAGCCACAAGTATCATGAACAAAATCGTAGGAAGCGCGCGGCGACCTTGGAACACTTTATCTGAAAGCCAACCACAAATAATAGTTCCAGGAATGGCTGCCATCTCATAGGCAAAAGTATGCCCAGCCAGCACTCTTAATATCAATACCACGCTCGGTAAGAATAGTTGGTGCCCAGTCTAAACAACCATAACGCACCATATAAACGAAAGCATTAGCGAAAGCAATATACCAAAGGAACTTGTTTGTCAATACAATCTTGAAGATTTCCTTGGTTGAAAGCACCTCTTCAGCTTTCTCTGAATAGTTCTTTGAAGCCGAGCCACTCCACTTTTCAATTGAAGGTAAACCGCAAGATTGTGGTGTATCGCGAATCATACTATAAGCCATCAGCGCTATCAAGATAGCTACTGCAGCTGGGAAATGCATAAGTTCCGATGAGGAAAATAACGTTGTTCGTCGGCACCATAGAACCACGAACCAAACCAGAGTGCACCATAAACGGCCATTGGACCTACCAATGCACCGCCCACGTTATGGGCACAATTCCAGAACGACATCCAGGTTCCACGTTCTTTAATAGAGAACCAGTGAGTCATTACACGTCCACAGGGAGGCCACCCCATTCCATTGAACCAACCCACAAGGAAGTTCAACGCTGCCATAAGCAGGATAGCAAATGACTTATGATCGGCACCTATCCACTGAATAGGAACAATCATAAAGAGCATCGAGATTGCTGCCATTATCAAACCCTAATGGAAGGAATGTACGTGCATTACTACGATCGGAGATGCTCGCCATAATAAACTTTGAAAAACCATAGGCGATGGCATTCATAGAAAGTACGATACCAAGCTCACCTTTCTCAAATCCAAAGTTGGCAAGCATTGGGATTGCCATTGAGAAATTCTTGCGAACAATGTAAAATCCAGCATATCCAATGAATATACCTAAAAAGACTTGCCAGCGCAGTTTCTTGTACCTTGCGTCAGCTTCTGGGCCGGTCTGTTCTGCTTTTATAGGCCGGTGGGGTTAACAGTTTCCACATAATCGATTGTTATTGTATTTGGTTTTATTATATTTTGTTCTTAACTTTAGCCGACAATATTCTATTTAGCTGACAACATTTTAGGAAGAATTGTTCTCCCTTCGACAAGGCATTGCTTACTCATCAGCCACTGATCTTTGAGCCATTCGCTTTATTTGGTTTTACCAAGTATTGTTTAAGGCAGACAATTTCTTGTCTCATAGCATTATTAGTTTCATTTCGGAATAATTTGAAAGTTATTCGCTTACACAGATAAGACTATTTGTTTCATTTGAAAAACAAAGATATATGAATTATATTAATAACACCTAATTCATTAACATTTTTATAAAGTTAATATCCAAAAAGCTTATCCATGCCATTCAACAGCCTGGCATTTAATGTTTATGAATGTATTTTTCTTATTAAAAATCTACATTATTAATGATTTTATATTTTGATAAAAACAAAGCGTAAACCTTTACGTTGTTTTTTTATTTGGACACCAATGCACTTCCTTATAAAAATGATTATCTTTGCAAACAAAAATAGCATGTAACCAAACTAAAAACAAATCATGAAAGAATTAAAATCACTGAATTGTCGTACAGCGCCAAAAGAGTGTAATGCCAGAGAGAATCATCCAGTTTGGAGAAGGTAATTTTCTACGCGCCTTTGTTGATTGGATTGTTTTCAACATGAATCAAAAGACAGACTTCAACTCTTCGGTTGTGGTTGTACAACCCTTAGAACATGGTATGATAGACCGATTGAATGGTCAAGACTGTCTTTACCATGTGAATCTTCAAGGCAAAGAAGATGGAAAACCTGTTGATACAACTACACGTATTGATGTCATCAGTCGCGCACTCAATCCGTATACACAATTCGAAGCCTTTATGGCACTATCAGAGCAACCTGACATGCGTTTTGTTATTTCAAATACCACCGAAGCAGGTATTGCCTTTGATGCGACTTGTAAATTTACAGATCGACCAGCATCAAGCTATCCAGGTAGATTGGTTCAGCTTTTATTCCATCGTTATCAATATTTTAATGGTGCTCACGACAAAGGAATGATTATCATGCCATGTGAATTGATCTTCCTTAATGGCCATCGATTAAAAGAATGTATCTATCAGTATATCGAACTATGGAAAGAAGACTTTGGAAGTGATTATGAAGGTTTTAAGGAATGGTTTACAGCAGATTGCTATGTATGTGCTACCCTTGTAGACAGAATTGTTCCAGGATTTCCACGCGAAAAACATTGATGAAATACAACATAAGATTTGTTATAAGGACAATCTTGTGGTAAAGGCAGAGAATTTCCATTTATGGGTAATTGAAAAAAGGCTGAAAATATGACTGTCGCCCAATTACAAGAAGAATTTCCTGCACACAGAGCCGGTTTGCACGTCCTCATTACAGATAATGAAAAAGCCCTATCACATGCGTAAGGTAACTTTTGCTTAATGGACCACACACCGTACTTTCTCCCGTAGCTTTTTTTAGGTGGCATCAATATTGTACGTGATGCATGTGAGCATCCATTAGTTGGAAAAATACATCCGCAAGGGTACAATTTGATGAACTCATGCAGACATTGGATTTACCAGAAGAAGAACTAAACAAATTTGCAACAGATGTACTTGAGAGGTTTGAAAACCCATTTGTAGACCACCAGCTTACATCTATTATGCTTAATGCTTTCCCTAAGTTTGAAAACACGAGATTTACCTGGACTCAAAAATATATTTGAAAAGGAAAGGCTCACTTCCACAAGGGGCTTGTAATGGGTTTAGCAGCCATCATCACTTATTATAAAGGTGGAAAAACGACCGGACGGGACGCCTATCCTCCCTAAGGATGATCCAAAAATCATCGAGAAATTGGAAGAGCTATGGAGCACTGGGAGACACGAGAAAGGTAGCTGAAGGAGTACTTGCCTTCGACTATGTGTGGCATGAAGATTTGAATAAAACCATACCAGGACTAACCGATATGGTTAAAGAATATCTTGATCTCATTCAAACTAAAAGGTATGCTTGAAGCTTTACAATCCATCCTTTGAGATGGATTGTAGCACTACTCATAATAGTGCTTAACTCTAAACTATCAGAATCATACATGAACAATAAGACCATTAGAATACTAAAGGAAGCAGCTCTTCAGTACGAAACAAAGGACTTTCTCTTAAAAGATCCCGCTCTGTTCATGCATATCCCCAAAGAGAAACACGACAAAGAAGTTATGGCCTTTATTGCATCATGTATGAGTTATGGTAGACGAGAATTATTTTTTCCTAAGATTCAGTATATCCTTGACTGCTCGAAAACAAAACTTGTTCAATGGATTCTTTCAGGAAATTATGAGCACGATATCCCAGACAATGAACAAAGTTTTTACAGGCTATATACAAACCATATAATGAATCGCTTTTTATATAGACTAAAGCAACTACTCATCACCTATGGCTCTTTAGAGAAGTTTGCTACCTATCATGCTCCTGATCATAAAGCAATCACACTCATTAAAGCTTTTTGTTCCTATTTTAACGTAGTAGGACAAACACATATCATTCCCAAAAACACACAATCGAGCTGCAAAAGACTTGGTATGTTCTTACGATGGATGGTTAGAAAAGAGTCTCCCGTTGACTTAGGGCTTATGGAATAATATCATTGACCAGAGAACATTAATCATGCCCCTTGATACACATGTTATTCAAGAGGCAAATCGATTGGGATTGATAAAGACAAAATCAACAAGTATGAAAGTTGCGTGCGAACTTACAGAAAAGTTGTGCAAGATTTTCCCCGAAGACCCATTAAAAGGCGACTTTGCTCTCTTCGGTTATGGCATTAATAACTAAACGTTTATCAATAAACTCTCAACACATCACCAACACGAAGTTGATAATCGGGGTGAAAGATGATTCATCTTATACAAACTCTTTAATCTAATGCCATAGAATTGCGCAATGCTATACATGCTATCATTAGGTTTCACGATGTGGGGACGTCCTTTATAGGCTTTATCAGCATGCTTTTTGTTTCTTCTTGAGATAAATAACTTCTCCTGGCTGCAGAACATCATTCTTATTGCGTTCATTATATTTTGCAATCTTTCGATAAGAGAGATCCACCTCTTGCCCAATCTTTTTGAACGTATCACCTGCACGAGCAATGATATAATAGTTCTTATTATAAATCTTTATAGGGTGAAGCGTCATGCCCTGCGTAATGGGCTTATCATATCCTCCTCGTTTAGCCATGAACTTATCGTAATGCTCAGCACGGTCAAGTTCATATAATTTATAAAGTTCTATCAGCTCTATCAGCTTATCTGCATAAACAGGATTAGTTGCATATCCACAAGCCTTCAGACCGCGAGCCCAACTACGGTAATCTGTACGTTGAAGAGAGAATAAACTGCGATAACGTGTGTTTTGACTTAAAAATTTACTATGATCTTCATAGCTTTGTTTCGCATTGTCATAAGCACGAAAACATTCATTGCGTTCATCATCATCATGAAAAATTGTATTACCACCCCAGCCATGACATTTGATTCCAAAGTGATTATTGCCTTTTACTGTGAGTTCGCTTCGACCAGCACTACTTTCAAAAATACCCTGTGCCAATGTTATGCTCGCAGGAATATTATATCGGAGCATTTCTTCAATGGCTAAGTTTTTATATTGATCAATATAGCTTTTGATAAATAGAATTCCAACGCATCTGTGCCGACACATTGGATATATTAAGCAAACTTGCAAACAAGAAAAAGGGACAATTTCTTTACCATGCCGACAAATTTACAAAAACAAATAAAAAACTACAAGATTTTATGATGGCTTTTATTAATTATTAGTACTTTTGCAACATGGCTGGCGAAAAACAAATCATCATAGCCATAGGGGTCTAATTACAATCCACGGCATAATCTATCGCATGCAGAAATGATTTTTAAGGAAACATTTCCCTAATATCATTTTTCTCTAAGCCGATGCATACAACTCCAATTGGTATTGTTTCTTCCGATTTCATCAATCGTATTGCACTGTGTTCTACGGTCAAACCACTTGACATGATTCTCAAAGACATCAAACAAATGGAACAAACATGTGGCAACACAGACCGATTGAGAAGGCAAGGGATAGTTGTTATTGATATCGATATTTTTAAAAATATGGCGATAAGAAAAATGCACATAGATGATTGGCAACGCCCATATATCCAGCAACTCCTTAAAAGAAATGAATCTGATATGAAAAAGATCTGCCTTCTCATTGTTATTTTTTTACAAGTTTACAACTCAAAGCACAATCCTTTGACGAGTATTTTACTGATAACACACTTAGAATTGATTACATCTTTTCAGGTGATGTTAATCATCAACAGATTGCATTAGACAAGCTCAATTGTTCGCCCCACTGGTATGGAAAGCATAAGCGACTGAGTGAACTTCCTGTTGAAGGCAATGGACAAATTACAGTTCGCGATCATAAATCAAATGCTGTTATCTATCGCAATTCTTTTCTCCACGCTTTTCCAGGAATGGCTATCATACGATGAGGCAAAAGAAAAACTTCACGTAGTTTTGAAAAATGTGTTTCTTGTCCCTATGCCAAAAGATACTGTAGATATTACGATAGAACTAAAGAACAACAGACGAGAAAACGCAGGTGAGCTTTACTCACCAAGTTACGCCAGGAGACATCCTCATTCGTAAAATTGGATACAACAATCGTACTCCCTTTGTTGAAATGCTTACTCCGAAAAGACTCTACCAACTGCATTCACATTGCCTATATTGCAGAAGGATATCAAACTTCTGAAATGCCGACATTTATCAATGATGTTAAAAACACAATGGAAGCTTTGTTTGCACATGAACCTTTCAAAAGCATGAAAGACCGCTTTTTCAATTGTCGCTGTTGAAGCACCATCAAAAGATAGTGGAACCAGCGAGCCTTCGAAGGGAATATGGAAGAATACAGCACTAAGCAGTCATTTTGATACTTTCTACAGTGATAGATATCTAACCACCCTCCACCTGAAAGACTTGCACGATTGGCTTGCTGGGATTCCCTATGAGCATATCATCGTCTTAGTGAACACAAATCATTATGGTGGTGGAGGCATTCTCAATTCCTACAACCTGTCAATGGCCCATCATCGCCTCACACGCCCCGTGGTAGTTCATGAGTTTGGCCATAGTTTTGCAGGACTTGCCGACGAATATGCATACGAAGCAGAACAAATTCCTATGTATCCTCATGATATTGAACCATGGGAGGAAAAACATTACGACTTTGATTGATTTCAAATCGAAATGGAAAGATTTAATTAAGAAAAACACTCTCATCCCCACCCCAACAACCCCTGCAAATAAAAAAATAAGGTTGGAGTATATGAAGGCGCAGGCTATTCTGTTAAAGGAGTGTATAGACCTATGCAGGATTGCCGAATGAGAACCAATGAAAAACCCTGAATTTTTGTGATGTTTGTCGAAGAGCACTTACAAAAATCATTGACTTCTACACAAAATGAAAAATCTGAAAATTATAGTAAACAAGCAAAAAGTGTAAAAATCACTTCAAGATTATATGAGGACAGTTTCAACAATTTTTTTCTATTTTTAAATGAAAAAGAATGATATAATTTCAATTATTCAAGATAATGATATTTCCGAATATTATTCCTTGAAGAATTTAGGTATTGAAGGCTATGCTTTTTCCATACCAAGAAGCACTTAAAATAGTGCAAATATGCAAACTTTTAGTCATTCCAATCTTAGGGTGGTGATGTATATAGTATGAATAATTCTACTATAGAGAACTCAGATGATAATTGGTATTATGATAGGACTCCAAAATGAATCATATTACAATTATGCACAAAAACAGTTGCAATAAATCCGAATCTTACATAAAGTCTTTTAAAGATTATTCTTTTGATAGGCCTTTATTTTCCTTTTGTCATAGAAGATCCATTAGAATAATCGAATACTGGGCGAATATGCAGTGCTATTCTTGGCAGATAGTTAGTTCAAGCTCAGTACCCAGTTCTTTTTGGAAGTCATAAATATGAAAAATAATACTAAAATGAAGAAAAAAATCTATTTTCTATAGTCGAATCAAATAATATGCATGAATATAAGAAAGAAAAGCATACGATTGATTATACGGCAAAAGATGAAGACGACCGGAATTTATTGCATATTGCAATAATATCAGATGCAGATAAAATTGCTCAGGATTTAATTTATAATGGTATAGATATAAATGCAACAGACAGATATGGACTAACTCCTTTACATTTATGTGCAGAATATGAAAAACTATAGTGTTGCAGAAATTTTGTTGCGAAAAGGAGCTGTTGTAGATCCTGTTGATAAGTATGGCAATACTCCTCTTTGGGTAGCTGTATTTAATGAGGGATTATAAGTTAGCACAACTTTTAGTAAGTTATGGAGCAAATAAAGATAATAAAAATTTAAATAATAAATCACCTTTAGATTTTTGCAAAGCAAACAGGAAATGAAGATATGATTAATATATTGTCTATTGGAACAAAACATTGAAACTATTCCCATATAATCTTGGAAACTGCCCTATGTAGTTATTTTGTAACTTTTGTTATTAGCGTTCATCTTTTGGGAGTTTCTCAATCGTATCATCTTTTTGCCGATTATTTCTTTTTCTGTCATGTGCAGAAGCATGAAAAAGTTTCATTTGGTATTCTAAAGTTCTATCTCTATAGATTAGCCTCCTCTAAACTTACGTCTTGATGACGAAAGTAAAGTAGAGGCCTTTTCCTTAACTCTCTCTAAAACTATAGTGCCAGACATTCATTTTGTCTGGCACTTTTTGTTTCTAAGAACTCTATCGTTTTCATTTGTGAATTTTAATCGTTACAACCTTAAATAAGTTATTACGGAATAACTTTCCTAAAGCGCGGAAATGCCAAACCTTTCGGGAAACGACTTTCGCCAAGCGCGGAAATGCCAAACCTTTCGGGAAATGACTTTCGCCGACCGCGGAAATGCTAAACCACTCGGGAAAATAACTTTCGCCAGGCGGATATGCCAAACCACTCGGGAAATGACTTTCGCCAAGCGCGGAAATACTAAACCTTTCGAGGGAAATGACTTTCGCCGAGCGCGGAAATGCTAAACCTTTTGGGAAATGACTTTTCGCCGAGCGCGGAAACGCTAAACCTTTTTGGGAAACAACTTTCGCCAAGCGCGGAAATGCTAAACCTTTCGGAAACGACTTTCGCCAAGCGCGGAAAATGCAAAACCTTTCGGGAAAATGACTTTCGCCAAGCGCGGAAATGCCAAACCTTTCGGGAAAATGACTTTCGCCGAGCGAGACCTCTGCAAAACTCCTCCTATAATTTGTCTTTCTTAAATATTTTTGTACCTTTATGGTATGAAACAGAAGTTATCCTCTCCCGGTTTGCTGACCTATTCCTTGGACAAAAGAAAGGTCAAGCAGACATTCTTTTCACAAATAAATACAATCATTGATTGGACACCTATTCGTGCTATAATAGAAGTGAAAGCTTATACAAAAAGGCTATAAGTCTACCTGCGGCCCAGCTATGACAGCCTTGTTTATTCAAGATTGAATTACTCCGCACCTGGTATGGTCTGAGTGACGGAGAAGTTGAAGAGCAGGTTAACGACCGCCTATCTTTTTAGTTGCTTTTGCAGGTCTTGGCATGGAAGATATTGTTCCTGATAGTACTACTGCGACACAGAAGCCCGTTGGGTAAAGAAGATGGGAAAGCTCCACTTCGGTTACAAGCGTCACACGGTAACGAATGAAAACGGATTGGTGCTTGCCGAGGAAACGACAGCTGCCAATGAAAGTGGCAAGATACGTTGGACTTTCAAAAACACATGCGCAGCATATTATGGAATCCATTGCCTACAACTTATACCGAACACCGGGGATTATTGTGTCAAATTGTATCAAATAATATGAAAATACACCGATAAAAAGATTATTATCTACTCTAAAAATAACCTCCAACGGCATCTTTTGATCAAAAATATTTATTCTTCTAAGAGTGTATGGGTGAGAATTGAGAGGATGGTAGGTTTTGCAGAGGTCTCGTTAATGTAAGATTTGATTATGGAGTTATTATCAATCTGAGACTATCTGCTTTACAACGTTCCTTAAGCCAGAGTTGTAGTCTTTGTCTGGTTGAACTATTAAATCTTAACTTACTGTTTATAATTGCAACTATATATCTTTTGTGATTGGCTGAATCTGTCTCAAATTCCTTGATATTTGAGATGCTGATTTGACTAACAGAAGGAAAAAGTTGTTTCATCTCACCGGAAACTTCAGAACTTAAAGACTCGTAACGTGTATAGGTTTCCAATTGTTTTTCCAACTCATGAATTTGTTTGTGATTGTTCTATCATGTCATTAGCTTCCCTTGACATTGTGACTGTCGAAAGTTCTTTACTCATGAGTAATAGGCTGTCGGATTAGGGCTCCTGAATAATATTGAGCTTGTAGTCATGCTAACTGATACTCGGATAGCTTCTTGCTTGCTTTCTTGATGGTATCATGCGAAATTATTTTCCCCAAAGCTAACTATATTGAGCATTTTGTCATGCTCATTGATATTCTGTGATAAAATATGTGTACCTTTAAACGATCAGTTCTTCCCTTACAAAGCTCCTTAGATTATTTTTAGTAATGCTCTGTTTAATGATAAGCATGGTCATATATGCAGCTTGGGGAGCATGGTCAATACCACGACAGCCATCATAAATCTTTTAACCTTGACTATCTTTTTCGGCATCAATGATGGTGGTCTGCCTGAATTTGATCATTCTGGTTCCAACGAAAGTTGCCGAGACAAATAAAAACGGTATTGATAAAGAATAGATAGAAAGCCCCAAAGAAATAGGGATAAATTTCCAACTGCAATTCCATATCCAGCTGTACACAGTGGTGGCATGAGTGCTGTGGCAGTGCTACGCCCGGAATAACATTACCTTTGCCTTTTGTAGTCAATGCTATGAATCCGGCAGCTCCACCTAAAAGAGCAATCAGCACATCATAGAGCGATGGAGAAGTTCGTGCCAATAATTCTGATTGTGCTTCGTTCAAAGGTGTAATTAAAAATAAATGGTGGCTGTGAGGCACACTGATAACCGTAGCTATCAGATAATTGATTGCCGAACGTTTCAACAATCCAATATCATAAATACCAACAGCCAATCCAATACCGATGATAGGGTCCCATTAAGGGGAAATCAGCATGGCACCAATGATAACTGCCGTAGAATTGATATTTAATCCCAAAGAAGCAATGAAGATAGCAAAAATCAATATCCATAGCTGTGCTCCATGGAAACTAATGGAACTTTCCACATTCTCAATCGTAGTCTGTTCATCTTCCTTGTCAGCATTGATATTGAAGTATTTTTAGCATTTTGAAGAATGATAAATCTTGGTGTTTCATAAGAATAACTTTTTAGAGTCGCTTGCAAAGATATAGTTGAGACCTCTGCAAAACCCTTCTACAAAAAGTTATCCTCTCCAAGTTTTGCTGACCTATTCCTTGGCCAAAGAAAGGTCAAGCAGACATTCTTTTCACAAATAAATACAATCATTGATTGGACACCTATTCGTGCTATAATAGAAGTGGCTTATACAAAAGGCTATAAGTCTACCGGCCGGCCCAGCTATGACAGCCTTGTTTTTATTCAAGATTGAATTACTCCGCACCTGGTATGGTCTGAGTGACGGAGAGTTGAAGAGCAGGTTAACGACCGTCTGTCTTTTAGTCGCTTTGCAGGTCTTGGCATGAAAGATATTGTTCCTGATAGTACTACTGTGACACAGAAGCCCGTTGGGTAAAGAAGATGGGAAAGCTCCACTTCGGTTACAAGCGTCACATGGTAACGGATGAAAACGGATTGGTGCTTGCCGAGGAAACGACAACTGCCAATAGAAAGTGGCAAGATACGTCGGACTTTCAAAAACACATGCGCAGCATATTATGGAATCCATTGCCTACAACTTGTACCGAACACCAGGGGTTATTGTGTCAAATTGTATCAGATAATATGAAAATACACCGATAAAAGATTGTTATCTACTCAAAAATAACCTCCAACGGCATCTTTTGGTCAGAAAATATTCATTCTTCTAAGAGTGTATGGGTGAGAATTGAGAGGGTGCAGGTTTTGCAGAGGTCTCAATATATGAAAGAAAAGAAAACAAAAAGAAAGTGAGAAATCACTTGCAATGTAAAAGATATTATATCTATTTTTGCAAAATAAATAATAGTAATAACCGGCAAAAAGAAGATACGATTGAGAAGCCAAAAAGATGAACGATAATAGCAAAAGTTACAAAAATAACTACATAGGGTCAGTTTCGAAGATTACATGGGGATAGTTTCAACGATTTTTCCATTCTGAAAGATATTTCTGTAGAACAAGGTTCTATTATACCTTGGTTTTAATCAACCTGGGCAAGGTACTCAAATTATGTTCTCTGAAGATATTGAAGAACTGATTAAGGAGGGGAAAAATAGAAATTCGCAATTTAAAAGAAAATAAAGTGATGGAAATTTCAATAAACGAAAAAGAGTGTTTTTAGAGTTAAATCAACCACAAATTTTTCATCGAGAAGATTTTTGTTTGTATAAAAATTCACGACACCGTAGAGCATATATATATATATAAAGAAAAATAAATCTGAGAAGTTTGTTGCTTTTGGATTGACATATCCTAACAACAAAGGAGTTCCATTATCGATTCTATTGCAAAACCAACTAAAGTTTCTTTAAAAACATTATATGCTAAAACAGGGGTATATATCGTATAGAATGGAAATTGCAGATGAAAATGATAACGCCTTTTGTTATTATAATGTGTAAATACGTGTTCTACTTTGGACTTCTTGCTGGCGATAATTCAAGAGGACCCAAAACTATGATTGTATTATTGGGAGTGCGGAAATATGAAGAAAAATAAAATTAAAAAGGGTTTCTACCAAAGCCGGAGTTTTTCTATAGAAATTTGGGTAGCATTTGGTCTATAGAAGACTTTACAAACAATAGAAATGTTCAGAGTCTCTTAAAAGATTATTTATTGGTTCTTGAAGAAAAAGGGTATCGTAAAAATTATCGAAGGCAATAAGTTTAAAATAACGAATTTGCCATCGAGTATAATCTCGTCAGTCTAATAAAGCGAAACTAAAGAATGATAAATCTAAAAACAGGAGAAGTCATAACCTTCAAATAACACATGAGTTATGAAACGTAGTAGATTAATAATAATAATAATAAATTATATTTATCACGATAATATTTGTTGATGTCTCCAATTGTTGATTGAATTTATTAGATGTCTAAATAAAAATATTCGAAATAATTATAAAAGAATTAGACCCATTTTGTTGAAATGGCAGGAAAATGGATATATAAAATTAATAGAAGATGACGACATTGTTTTTTCTTTTATTCAGAGAAATTACCATCAAAAGAACAACTAATAGAAGAGAGTCTGAATTTCAAATAATGATTGATAAGAATGATGAACTTGAAAACAGGTAGAACAATAACATTAAAATAAAAATGAAGAGAATAAAAATTGTTGGTTTATTGACAACTTATATTTGTCATGATCCATTTGCATATAGCCCTATCTGTACATGGGATAGCTTTTCCTCAATTATATATACAGAAAGGGAAAGAATACTTCCTGTATTAAAAGAATGGGAGCATAAAGGATATTTAACTTTAATATATGATGAGAAAATAGCCTTTGTCCTTAACGTGAAAAATTACCATCAAAAAGAACAACTAATAGAGAAAGTCGTAATGTTAAATAAAGAATTGTAGAAGTAGAAAAGGAATTAACGAAGAAAGTATGAGACTTTGCCTATAGCTGCTTTATTTGTCCAAAGACAAACCATAGATAGAAGATAACCCGCATGTTGCATGGCATAATAGAATATCAAATAAGGAAAAATGAAAAATGTAATACCCTATATCATTCAATAACAATGTTATTCTTTACAGTTTTTGCTATCCTCCTGTCTCAAAGAGACTACCATTCCTATCGAATCGGTATTCACCATAGAGACATCAGAAGATAAGACCTCACCTGTAACTATCCAATTGAAAAAAACGAAAGTTGCAGGGGCAGATGAATATGAATGGACTTTTTCCAGCAGTTCCAATCAGAAAGACTCGGGAATACGAACCATTTAGAAATATGATATTAACAACAAAATAGTTTCAAGCATGAGATATATTGAGTCAAGAACAATAGAAAAAGTCAAAAAGTTTCTGTCGATAATGGGGACTATGCCTATACCAAAGGTCAGAAAGGTTATTTGTATATCGATGGGGTACTTTTTAGAAAAAGATGATGCACCTTTAGAGCTTTCTCTTAGAGGAAATATATGTATGTTTTGGTATGGTTCTTTAGAAAAGGTAGAAATATATTATAATGGAGATACTTTGATAAGTTCTGTTGAGGGGAATGTTTTCTTATTAAATGAGAAAAACCCTCTACATAGGATACAGCCTATAGAGTTAACCCCTTTTCAAACATATGAAAATTTAAAAATCCATTTACCAATAAGTTGATTTTTAAAAAGAAAATATTCCCTATCAGTTATATGTAGAAGATGATACAATTATTGCCTATGATAATTTTTAGTGGAGAAATCAAGCGAATAAATACTGCAACAGAAACCCTTTGGCAACTTAGCATTGCTTCCTTTAGGGGAATCTCCTTATCCTGATGAAGAAGATAAAATAGGAGATCTTTTAGGCATTACTAACAATTATCTTTGGATAATGACCAACTTAGGTCGCCTTATTGCAATAGATATAGAGACAGGGGAAGTCCAAAAGATAGCTTCTCCTCACCCAATAGATGAGAAGTATAACTACCATATCAACAAGGCTTTCGGTCATATTTATATTAAAGAAGAAAAATGGTAATTTGTATTGTATGTCATATAATATGGTTACAATTATAGATTCTCAAACATTTGCCATAAAAAGAAGAATACAATTTCCGGAGAAGAGGACTCTGAGGGATGGGACAATATGAATCTGTATATAAGCCCTTACTTCAAGGAGAGTTATTTTACCTTTTGGGTGAAAAAGAGGAGGACTATGGGGCATCCGTCGGATTGGTATTTTCGATTACAAAGCCCGCAAACTTGTTTGGGAGTATGAAGTTATCAGCGAAGAGGAATTCGATGAAACGAGGAACCACTTAGTGCCTCCCCAACCTTTGTATATGAGTGGTGATAAATTGTATATCAAAGACATCAAAGACAATTTACATATCTTTGAAAGGAAAGCAGAGTGAGGCTTTTCCTTAACTCTCTAAAAACTATAGTGCCAGACATTCATTTTGTCTGGCACTTTTTATCTAAGAACTCCATCGTTTTCATTTGTGAATTTTAATCGTTACAATCCTAAATAAGTTATTACGGAATGACTTTCGCCAAGCGCGGAAATGCCAAACCTTTCGGGAAATGACTTTCGCCATGCGCGGAAACGCCAAACCATTTGGGAAATGACTTTCGCCGAGCGCGGAAATGCTAAACCATTTGGGAAATGACTTTCGCCGAGCGCGGAAAATGCTAAACCCTTTCGGGAAATGACTTTCGTCGAGCGCGGAAATGCTAAACCATTCGGGAAACGACTTTCGCCAAGCGCGGAAACGCCAAACCTTTCGGGAAACGACTTTCGCCGAGCGCGGAAATGGCAAACCTTTTAAAAAGTGATTTGCGGGAGTACCGCAAACCTTATATCTGAGGAGGATGAAAGTTTGTATGATGAAAAGAAGTTGATTGATTATTATGAAGCCGGTTCGGCTAACTCTAACCAATGCATACTCTTTTTCGTCTAATTGTA
>BNJV01000025.1_pt1 | contig 35616 bp, 54 predicted proteins | sample 8540591 | NCBI WGS metagenome assembly BNJV01 (sample SAMD00202457, study PRJDB9452) | human saliva metagenome | host: Homo sapiens | reverse complement strand
CTCGATGCCCGAGTGGTGGAATCGTGAGACACTGTTTACGTCCCTCGCCTTTCGGGGCGTGCCAGTTCAGAGTCTGGCTTCGGGCACCATTCTTTATTCTAATCGAGATAGTCAATATCTCATTTAATAATTAAGTGTTTTATCCAAACTATTAAATAGAACTTCTATTCCGTTTCAAAAATTTTAATTATCGCCTACACTTGAAATTATTTATTCTCAGAGAAAACAATAATTTTCCTAATAAAAGTGCGGTATTCGCACTCTACTATATATTCTATTATTTTAATATTTCTATTTGGTAGCTAATCTGTATAATTCACATTCTGGTGTCTTATTCTCTTGAAGAAGGTTTTCTCAATTTTCATGTTCAAAAACAGAAACATTCACTTGTTTGTTTGAAAATGTGTCAATTTTAACTGTGAATAAGCATCCGCACATTTCCCTAACAGTGATAGGTCCTTGATTGTTCACTGGCCTAATCTTTCCGACTAATGTGATGATTTTCCTGCCGGATCGGTTATGGCGCGTGCTGTAAATAAATGGAAATCCGTTGAGGGTTAAAATAAGCTGACGATGAAGTATGTTGGTGTAAATATCAGCATAGACGTATTGAGATACGTTTTTAATAGTTTGTAATTTGTGGCTGTATCAACGTGTTCTACCTGTCCTAAAGGATTTAGCTTGAATTGAGGTGTTTTCCAAGCCATAATGCTCAGCATTTGTACACTCAGTTAGTACCCACATTATGGTAGCCAGCGTAGTATCAACAGGTTCTAAAAGATACTAAAAGAAGCACTACTATTTTTCTATGCGAAAGCGCCGGGTTTTTATTATCGTCTTGCAAAGTTGAGCCCAAACTGCAGAAGGTGTACTTCTAAAGCGAGAACAGAGTCGCATCTCCCCCAAGAAAACGGTTTTTCTCGGCTCACAGCTTGCTCTAAATGTGGATTTTCAGGTAACCAATCTGCCTCCGCACTATCATCTAAATGCGTGAAAATGTTTGAGATTGGATGCTCTTTCATTTCACCTACTTTAGTGGTTTGTAATTTCTTACGCGGATTAGCAGGTAAGTGAGCGAAGTTTTGATTGTCTCTGGGCAAGATTCAGCAAAAGCATGACTAAACTGCTAATGACACATAGGTTGTTGTTCATTTTGGAGATCGATTAAAAGCACATCAAATTCGGGGTTTGAATGACACATTGATCGATTTTAGTGTTGTTTAACCCAGTCTGATGTTTTGCTGAACCAATAAGAATCATCGGCTAGCCTTCTTGATTTTAAAATCAGAGAAAGGATCATCGGCATCCATTCATCTCAATTCTAGCGTATCCTTGAGGTCTGCCGTCCAATAAGGATTAGGTAAGCTATTTAAGTCCTGCAAGTTTGGTAGTTATTTTTCTCTTTAGATCAGAGCCCCGAATTATAATAAAGCATAAAATCTTTAAGCTGAATCTGCTGCTGATTTAGCATCAAGGAGAAATTCTGCTACTTTGCATTCAACAAACTCAAGATTCTTCAGCAGGAGCCTTTTTCACATCTTCTTGCATTTTTCCTTTTAAAAGCCTGAGTTCATGTGTACATTTTATGCCATGAGCAGTTCATTTTGGCAATGAGTTAGACTTATCACATCAACCTGATCATAGTTTATGGGAGCTTTTGAAAGAAGTCAGCTCAAAGTTTTCATTTAAAAAGTAGGTTGATTACCATGTTCGTCTTCAGTTATCGGTTTTTGGCATAAAGCGTATAAGTCATATTCCCAATCTCTGCATTGGGCGGAAGATCTGTTGAGCTTTCAACTGGATTCGTGTTCACGTTGTATCTTTTGTTCTTGCACGCTTTGGGCATCTCGATATTCTGTCCATTTAGTATATCCCAAGGAATGCTTGTGGTTGGAATAATTAACAGAAGTTTTATTTTAGTTGTTAATGGCCCATCAGTTATTGCTCCTGTAACCGCATATAAAGCCAAAATAGATGATCAAGAAGAACCGCATAAGCTGGTAAGCCACCACGCAAAAAGACAATAATATCCCTGGTATATCAACGGCTCAACCTAAAATACTGGCTAAAACAAGGAATATACCAACAATAACTAATCATCACTCTAACCTTCGGGTATCACATAAAAATATTATATATGGAGTGAATTATACAGCATTAAGAAAAGTGCGGTTACATTCGAAATGCTAGCCGCACTTTTAACATTTAATCTGCCACCCAGATTTTCTCTAACTCCATTTCTCTCAGGATGATATTTATACACATTAATTCCACCGCCGGTAGCTTGCTTGATGACGAGGATATGAGCTTTCGGAGAAGAGAAACGCTTCGGGTTTCTCTGATAGTAATTTGTTGAAATACTCGGGTCGTTGCCGATTTTCCTGGCCTTTTAATTTGGGTTCACTTCACATGCTATGAGACAGCAACGATTTCATCGCCATAACGTCCTGATTACCACTTTGTCTCGGTGAAAGCAAAGTCTGTATCTGTAACAAAGCATAACATGCACTGATTTTTCGTGATTTGTTTTTCTTTCAAATTTTCCGATATTATCAAACTTTAATGATAGGCGATTGTCCATTCCATGATATGGGTAATTCCCATATAATTCTAATATTTTTCACCTCCTGTCTGCTTAATCACCATTAGGACTTATTAAACCGGTAGTTTTCTAATTTCCATTCAACAATTTAGCGACGAGCTTTAAGTATACCTATTCCATAAAAAGTAATTTCATCATAACTTCCTTTTTACTACTGGTAGGATTAGTGGATTTCTGTTGGATTAGTTTCCTGTAAGGAGGTACCAACTGAACAAGCTGCTGTTGCAGATAAAAATAATCTTTACTCATTGATAAAGTTAATGGGAAGAGCACCATCGGTATAAACTGGTACTAAATCTTTCCATACCGCTATAAAAAGCTGTTATCTTCATATTAGAGAAGAATAAAATTGTTTTATCTGCTGACATAATATGCGGAATTTTCCTTGAAAGTGTGGGGAAATTTTCTTTCATACATTTGAATATGCACAATATTTTATTATCCTGCCATAAACTCATGGCTATCAGGAATAAGGCACTAAACGTGGCATTTCAGTTGAAGTATTGTCTTTCCTTTTTTCTCAATATCCCATAACACCAACGGCCAATAGGTTTATGTCTATCGGCATCTTCCGTAACATGAGCACTAATGACATAACGCCCGTCGGTTGAAACATAACAATACCGGTGCAGTGCTGAAATATTTATATATAGCAAAATAAAAATAACGCATAGAATAGCTAATACAATAACATAATTTTAACTTATTAATCATTTTATCTCCCAAAGTTTGAATTATTTATCCATCTATCCATAATTTGATTTTTACCTGCTTTCTTTGTAGATATCAGGAAAAACCTTTTGGGTATCAATGCCTTCCTCCACTCCCGCATTGCCGAGTGCGAAATAAAAATAATTACTCTGATCAAAAGAATTGAATTTTTTTGTCTTCTTTATCTTCTTCACCTGGTATTGCCATTAATAAATTGATCAAACCCTTCCTCTTTTGAGTTCTGTTAATTTTTTTATTTTATACCCAATACCTTCAACAGACAAACGATTTCATATTGATGCCCCAACAGGACGCACCCACATATTTTTATATAAATCGTCAATTGTTAAATACCTAGGTAGATCAGCACATCAACAATATGTTTAAAATACTCATCATCAGGATGACTTACGACGATAATGGCTCAAGGTTTCAAATAGTTTAATAAACTTCTTTCGTCGAAGGATACATCATTGGCTTCTTCCATCAGTAATTTTCAATCTTCTGTTTGTTCCCGTCCTTTCTGTGTTTCTATGTTATTTATATTCCGCAATGTCGTCTGGTTTTGAAGGCTTCCCCGATGTGGGACGTTCCGTCAGGATTGTTCTATATTTTCATAATACTCACCAATTAAATTTAACTTATAGTAATAATCTTTAAGGCTCAGTGGTGTTTGCTAGAGGAATATTTCATCGGATAAACTCACCAATTAAACCAGTATATTCCTTATCTCACCACATTATCACCATCAACCTCCATCTTCTTGTGAATACAATACGCGAAGATATTTCTTTGTTTTATGTGCATAGGAAATAGTTCCATTGCGGATTTTCACGCAGTATATGTGCAGTGATTGCGGTATCAGCGACGGCGGCTTCACATAAATCAGATTATCAATTTTCATTATAGGCCCCGTCAAAATCACCTAAAATATTCAGCCACTTAATGCAACTCAGGCACCCTAATGAATAGATAATAATATTAACTTTAATACCTTCATTAAATAAACTCTATCAATACCTTGCAGAGCTCTCTTGCCCTGCTTCGTTAACATACATTTCATCAGAAACACCATGTGGGAGGATCAACGCTACCAGACCAAGTCACTCAACCAATTCGGTGATATTTATCCCAATCAGTAAAGGATCATCATAATTTAATTTACCAGATGCAGCTAAATTCAAATAATATTCATATGTAGAGTAACCTAAACTATGACCATTAACTTAAATCTACCTCATCGTAAATGTGCTTAACATAAATATTGTCATCCTCTTCGCTTGCTCCAAGGAGTGTATTGTCATAATTGACCTATCGCCTTGTTATCATAATGCAAATAAGGTCCTGAACCTGATCAGGTGGTAAGTTTGAATATTGAGCTCATAAAATCTTCCATTGTGGAATTTCAATATCCGTGAAACATTGTAGCCATGAATAAACAAAGTAGCAGTGTTACCATCCTTTTTAATCTGTTCAAGTTGTTTTAGATAATCTCGTCTCACTATTTTTGGCGAAAACGCAATTCAATAAAATCGGTGGGGAAGATGAATTGCCTTCACTTCTTTTTGCATTGCAAAACAAACACTTTTAGTGGTTTAGCAAAGTTGTAATCACCGGGTCTTTAGTTTTTCATCATTGCTTTGATAGGTACATAGCCGTCTGGATCATTAAAATGCTTGTTCATCTTTATCAATGGCTGTCTGCCGTCTTTTTATGACGGTCGTATTTTGGTGCGGTATCGGGACCTCTCATTAATTGCCAGGAAATCGGACGCACTTTACGCTCAAATGGTGACTATCTCATTTTATCAATTTCACCGTAAACACCATCTTGGTCATAAACTTTGACCATAGTCACTGCTGGGTAAAGGACGTCAAGTGTATCTTGCCAGTGAATAATGATAGTACGACAAGCTGCAGTACATCTTGGTTGATTCAGAACGGTGAGCTTCAGATGATGATAGAATGGTTGTGTAGTATTGTGTATGTAATTTGCTCCCAATTTCGGCCCACGGATAATATTTTTGTTTTTCTAGAACGCTTATCAGCATTTATAGGTATCGTTTTTTGTTCAGTGATGTCACTTTGTAAATTTGATTAATTTTCTTTTTTTTTTTTCTGGATCCTATTATCATTCCGCATTACCATAGGCTAAACTGTAAGGTTAGCAAGGCCAATATCAATAGACTGATACAAAGCATGAGTTTTAAAGACGATAACAATGTTGAACAACTTTTTTCAATGGTCTCTCTTTCATAGTAATCGTTTAGAATAGGTGTGGTTTCTAGCAGTTCATTGACTAAATCTGTGTTGTGAAGAAGCATTTCTTTCATCGACAATGACGTTCATCTCAAACCTATCAAACTGCTTCTTAGCTGGTGTTATTTTATGGAAAACTCCATTGTTGGCGCATAATACAACATGATAGCCTTTAGGTGATAGTGATCTTAACCCACCGCCCCAAAACGTTGCGAAACTTTTTAGGGTAATACATTAAACGGTCAAAATAGTGTCTTCCAATACTGTCCGGGTCATAAAAGCGAAAATAGAGCAGCGTCCGTGTAGGTTGGCATGTGGGCGATTTTCTGAAATGAATTGTAACAGCTCATCAAGAATTTGGCATGAGCGAAGAAAAGCCAAACGGCTTATTCCATTGCTGAAAACCCGTCTTCTTGCTCTTTTCCTTTCGGGCTTTCACTGCAGTTCTTCAACAAAGGATGATTTTCCGGTAAGTGCAACAAATAAGGCGCAGTTCTTTTCTCTTTCTCCCCTCTTCACCTTTAAATAAACGACGTATTAGACCATCAACTCAAACGCTGGAAACCAAAAAGCTCCTTCGGCATTAATGATAGCGCCATTGGCCGGCAGGAATTATCTTCCGGCCATGGGTAAAGGCTTAATGGTGTCCGGAATGGGTGAAATAAAGAAAGGTACGTTCATCTTCGTCTTAGCAGAATTCAGTTTTAATTAAGCGAGCTGTGTGCTTTTTCACATTTTCTCGATATTGGTTAGGATTGAAAATGATAACCGGATGTTGTTCCGATAACTCTTGCGCTGTTGTTTTTAATTGCCAATCAATCAGCTCATCAGCGTGACGTTGAAAATAGGTATTAAGGGTGGGGAAGAAAAATACTGTAATCGAATTTGGTTCTGTTGTTGGTAAACTGTAATATGATTTTTAGTGATTTTCGGCTTTCGCGGCATAAATTAGGATAATATCTTCTTGTTCATTATTGGAGAGTTGGTGAGCATTGACGGCATAGATTAGATTTTCGTGGCATGGAATTCTCCTTGGTTAGAGGACAAATATTATAGAGTTTTAGAGTTAAAAACTAACCTATTAATTAATCACCATAATTATGCTATCTATGTATTCCCCTTCTCTTGTTGCTTTCACTGGTCACTAGAACTTAGCCCTAATATCTTTCGAAATGCCAGATCATACCCAAAAAAACAGTATAGAATTGGGGAGCTTAAATAGATTACATAATTTCATACTATTTAAATTCTTTATTTCTATTCTCTATAACCTTTATCTCTCACTTAATGACAATAAACTATCATCTTTTAAACGTGCAGCTCTCTTATTGAAATCACATAAAAAACCGACTCTAGCAAATCATTTCTCTCGTGTGCTTCAGTTGCTAATCAATAAATTTACCTTCCCTCCTGACCATTTCAGGATCGGATAACGTGCTTAAATTTTGATATATTCCATTTTTGAGACAAAATTAGATACTCTCTTATCTTTTGATTTTCTTGTTGGATTGATGCTATGAATTCAGAATTTAACTTTCTGGTAGCATACCCCTTACTTACAAGACATTGATCTTCTTCTTGCACACTTCAGACAAGCAAGGCTTGGGGCTTAGATAGTGCATCAGAAACAACAGAGTCTTCTGGCTCAATGAAAAACTAAACGAGAAAAAAGTGACAGAAAAAGTACCACTGTATATTTATTATTTTTAAACAAATCGATTCCTTTTTACTTAAACCATATGTCAAAACCAATAAACATTACACCCAACAGAAAACTCAATATTTTAGGTTCTGCTGGTAAATAAGTCTATAAATGCGATAAGTTCATCAAATAAAAATAACCCCATAGGAAAAGTGCAATTCATTTTATATAAAACAAACCGCACTTTAGAAGTTGAAAAACAGGTTTACTATGCTTGGAACACTAATCTCTATCTTATTTAAAACTCACTATTTACACTTAAATAGCTATTATAGATCTCATCATTTAATTATACTCTTCTTTCCTGGAAAGAATATTTTACTCTCACTTGTTTTAGAATCTTTTAACATCATTATCAATACCTTATCCTTTAACCAAATACATATCAGTCTTATTATAGTTTCGTCGTTATACAAATAAGATATTAACATATCCAAGAGAAAACATTCTATTTCCATTATCAGGAAATATCTGTGAAATATTTCGTCCTAAAACTTCACAAAGTTATCGATTATAAAGCTCATCCAACTACTGATGATCCACTACCCAAATAATAATATTCATGTGCCTTATCCAAAAGTAGATTATGAAATCTATCCAATTTATAGGTATATATATTAAAGTGCCATCAAATCCACACTCTATAGATATTTTTATATTTTGATATAGGGACGATACTAAATTCCCCATTCATTATTATCTTTTATATGTATAGTATTGTAGTAATTACTACCTAATTTTAACTCACATTGATAGCTCATTGAATCAGATTGACTACAAGAAATTTTTAGACTCCATATCACCACTAAATTTTTGCAGTCCATTCATGCTAGATAGCCTCAACATAATAAAGATATCAACAAAGTAGTATAAAAATAATTTTAATCATCATAACCTTCAAATTTCTTTTGAGACCTGTGCCATATTTTTGTATTTTTAATACCACTAGTAGAGAAATTTATACACCCTATAGGCTTAGATAAATTCAAATTAGGACATTCTTGTATATTATTATCTCTAATAATCGACTTAAACCTATTATGTCAGTAAAAATAACCGCACGTTACAAAGTGCGGTTAACAAGTTATTTAATTTAAATCAACTGAATCAGCTTTTAATCCACATGTTGATTTCTTTCCTTTGTAATTTATAAGGTACCATTTTTCATTTTTAAAGATTTCATCATTAATTATGACTTAATCCCTTTAATCAAATACATTTTTACTTATACTATTAGAGATGTATATAAATAGCTTCTTTTATTAATAAATCCAATCTCCTTACATGAGGATGTATTAATACTCTCATTTAAATATTCACACTTCATATATTTTTCACTCAACAGCCTCCCCTATCGGAAGAAATATCATAATTAATAATCAATATACTTTTTATATAATATGTACTATATTCTTATCATGGTCCATAATGTTTAGAACTAAATTATATTTTTATTAAAAATATAATCTTTAAATCCATACCTAGACTCAAGACCATCTCATAAATTTTTCATTAATATCTTTTTACATTTATACTCATTAGGAAAATTTAAAAATAACCATAATACCTATCATACTCTGGAGAATAATTAACTTGCTCTATCTTTAATATATTTCCATTTAACTTACTAAAAATATAACTCAATTCAGTTTTAGTAGATGAAGCATTATATGAATTTGATATAACAATAACATCTTTATTATCCAATAACACGCTACCTAAATCATCATTAATTAAGATAGTTTTAACTTCATTATCATCATTATAAATATTATTATCTTTTTACATAATATTCAGAAAAAGCAAATTGAGGAATAAACAATAGCAAAATAAATAATCTTTTTATAACCATCTTAAACACTCCTCTAATTTAGATGCATATCCAGCTATGCTAGCAGCCTTATCCATACCGTTAATAATCCTTCTGGCATTCAGGGTAGTCAGCACTATCTTCTGAAATATAACTTGATATCGTCGTAAACATTCCTGTTTTCATTCCATATATCATTATTTTAGTTGCATTCTTTTTGATCTCAAAGCTAATTCTGGATTATTAACAAGATCTAGGTATTCCCCTGATTTCCTATAATTTTTCTTCCATGTAGTAACAGTACCTCGCCGCTTTCACCCTATTTGGTTATACTTGCCCATTAAGCCAAGCTCTTCACTCGCTTTTAATCTCAATAGGTTTATCCAGCTTTACTTCAACATCAGCTAGTATCTATCTTATGCTTGCTTAGCAGTGGAAGGCCTTTGATTGGTCCACTTTGCATCTCTTCATAAGACTGATGATATGCCAATGCTCACCAGACTTAGGTTTATGCTCAATCGTTTTATTATCCTTTGTTTCTCTATACCAAAGTAATTCATCAAATTTATCTTGAATCTGCGTATGTCGTCTGACCCCAATCGTCAATCCATTCTTCAACTCCACACGTGGATTAAGAGGCTGATTTTTAGCATCTCGAATCACTATCTTATTATCTGCCGACTTAGTGATACCTACAATCTCTTCTATTCCACTTTTTGTAATCACTAATTTCGCTGTATGACGGTAAAGCTGAATAAAACGTCAGCACATTATCTTTCGGATAGGCTACTTCATGTTTCAGTAGAAAAAGCCCGTAGAATATACCGCACTTGCTTTTTGATGATTCAGATTTGGCATCAGTTTTTATATTCTCTATCCACTTTATAAGCTATCAGTTTGCCATCAGCTATCACACAAATCTTGTTATTCTCAAATTCACTACTCGGAAATTTTGATGCCTGTAGAATGGTGTTGATGTTCGAGGTTGTAATTAGGGTTTAAAAAGGTGTAATCTCGTAAGGTTTGGTAGGTTGATGATTAGTTTTTAAAAGAACAAAAATAACCGCACCTTACAAAGTGCGGTTAATAAATCATTTAATTTAGATCGAGAGAATCAGCTTTAATCCACATATTGATTTCTCCTTTGTAGTTAATGAAATACCATCTAGTTCCATCAGAATCAAACGCAGTTTTAATAATTTTTACTCTATCTCCCTTAATTAGATACATGCTTGTCTTTTTCTATTTAAATCATATAAATAACTTTTCCTTAAAACAAGATAAAAGCATTCGTTAACATTATTTGAATAAAAATAATCACATACTCTATCTCTTATACTACCTTCTGTTTCTAAGTACCTTGAACTCTCTTTAACAACATATACTGAATTCTCATCAATATGGTAATAATAGTTAAGTTCTTGTCCTCCTGAACCACTGAAGACTAATCTCATAACAAAAAGATCTTTTCTTTTGATATATTATTCAAGGAATAAATTCCATCAGATAGAATATTTTCTTTCTTAAACAAGATATTATTTTTAGTTTTATTTGATACAATAAATTCTCCATCATCACTAACTGATAACTCTATATCATTATTATTTATTTTAAAATTATATCTAACATCAGATAATGCAGGAGAACACATTCCAAAGATAAACGTAAAAAATAATACAAGACTACTTTTTATTTTACATAATTCATATTTCATAATCTCCTTTAACAAATTTCTGTATTTTATCCTATCATCGAATCCATTTGCGCCACCGTTGATAAGCCAACTAATAGTATTTCCCCAATCATTATCTGCCAACACATTAAGATCTAAAAACACCAAAAAGTTCCTGTAAATTTCCATAAGACACTATGGACTTATTACAATTAGCTCCTTCCATCTTAATACGCTCATGAATACTTTTAGGAGCACTATTAGGATATCTCCATACACCTGGTTTATTGTTAGAAAGAGTAGCTCCTTTTTCCAAAAACCATCCTCCAGATTCAAATGCATATGCAATGTTTGTCGCAACAATTGATGGATTATTAACTATATTAGAATCGCCCATATCTGCGCTAAATTTTCATAATTTTTCTTATGGGTTAAGTGTATAAGCCCCCGACCTCTATAAGGATCATATTTAGAAGTATAAGGGCTAGTATATTCTTGCATAGACTGAAAAATAGTGTGTTTCATGATATGCTTGAGCAAGAAAATGAATTTTTCCTTAAACAGGTATTAATTTCGTATTTATTCATTACCCTATTTAATTCCTTAACGGTTTGCTTCATATGTTTTTATCGCTAGGAGAAGCTCCACTAGAAATTGCTGGAATCCATAAATTAGTATGTTTAAGAACCCTTTTCTAAGTTCTGTCACAATACTCTTAAATTCCTCAACCGTAAAATCCCGATGACAAAAAGCAGGTCGAATAAGGCATTAACCACCCAATCATCCCCAACGGATGCAGATAATACGCTTGCTTATCCGTATTAAATCCGTCCACCTCTAGCTTTATCGATAAATCAGCTATCCGTTTCTCTATTCTCTTCGCAGTCTCTTCTTTTCCATTTGCACGGTAAACACCACAGGTTTTGACTAAAATCTGCCGCCCTTGTCTTCTTCCATTCGCTGTCATGTTTGGCAACGATTCCCGTCAACCTTCTTTTGTTGCACCTGGCTTAATAATAAATCCTTGAGTTTACCCGCTTCAAATGAGACCGCCGCATTTTTATCCTTCTAAATCCAACTCATCTATAATCGATTTAAAACATCGGGTCTAATTCATTTTTCTGCTCAGTCGTCAATTTTTCAAAATAATACATAAAACAACCGCACATTACAAATGTGCGGTTAGATTAATATTTATATTAAACAAACATAAAATCATCTTGATTTTTAATTGAAAAACTTATTAAATACAACAAAGTCAATAATAAAAAAGTAAATACAAGATAAAATAAAAATATATGAAAATACATTAATCCAAAAATAATCATTTAGCATATTTTTATAAATTGACATTGGATAATTATTTATATACATCAAAAAGAGTGAATAAAAATATAAAAATTATAAAAATAAATTACTCTTCCAATATTTCTTTAGGAACATATGTACTCCATTCTTTCTATTTAAATGAATTTCTATCTTTAATTTATCTTTAAAAAGCTAAATTTACTATCTTCTTACATATATTTATCCAGCTAGCGTTTGAAATATGATCATCATAATCATCATTCACACTAGCCTGCTTAGCATTATCCGCAGAAGAGTATACATTTTCTTTGGGTATATATCCAAAGCATCCATAAGATCCGCCTGAGATGATCATATCCAAAAACACTATATATCCCTCCTATATGAATTAATACATTTGTCGCTATATTAGGATTTACTCTTGGTTCATCGATGCTACTACCATCAAGCTTTGTTTGTGTTCGTAGTGGTTTTGCTGGTAATTTTTCACTACCAAATCGAGTTAATTTAAAAGCATTTAAACCATCTGCCTCATTAATAGAAACATATTTGGCTATACCTCTAGAAAATATGTTGTGCCCGAGCTGCGGAAAATTAGGTATCCACAATGCTGTATAGTGATTCCGTTCATAGTTATCTGGTACAAACTCTCTATTAAGCAAAAGCTCTTTAGTAACAATACCTCTATCAGCTTGTTTTTGATTTCCTAAATAATACCAAGAGTCTCTTGTCACATTGAACGTATCTACAATCTCATCAGATATATTAACTCTGTCTCTATTTAATCGTCTTATCAACACATTAACTTTATATGTTTTTACAATTACTGCCGGATCTGAAAAATAATAGTCCACACCTTTTTAAAAGCTTGTATTATATATCCAGTTTCTTCTCCCGTTATTTCTAACACAATTATTTTTTGGCTAATCCTTTGCTCAAAAAGATAATTTTCGCTATTTGTTGTTTTAGCCTCTGTTATTCCTTTGTTTCCCATTTCCAGTCTTCCTCATGGTCAATATGTAATCTAAATTTCACGTTTTCTTCATTTTGTGTGTAAAAGATGAGGTGTTAATCCATCTAAATCAGTAATCCCTTTTTGTTCCCCCTCACTAAGTAATATACTAAACGGAACATTTGCATAAGGATTCCCTTAATCATCCAACATTTTAAACTGAACCTTGTAAAAAGATTTACTATCATTGACATCCATATCAAACGGACTCACCCCATCTGCCGCTCCCGCATCTTCCGTAAGTAGTCCCTCAACATACACATCCCCAATCAGCGTAATCCCTTCTTGGTTTAACACGATTTCACCGCCAGGGCCTTGAATATGAACTTCGTCATAGCCTTCTAAATCAAACTGTTCACAAACTTTGTTCAAAAAAAGCTCACCCTGCAGCTGCCATTTTGGGCAATTTCAATAGTTAAATCTTGTCCTACTTTGATGAGTGCTATCAGCATGGACATTGACTCGACGGTTATTATTCACATTCAGAATATCGTCTTTTTCTATTTTTCGTGATTCGATTACGTCCAATACTGCGTATTTGGTCTCGATTGATAGTCAAGTCTTCATCTTGTCCAACCGTTTCCATTCGGTCATTGCCTATATGGATTGTTTCATTGCGGCTGACTTGCTCCGTGCGGTCATGCCCCACTTGGGTCGTTTCATCATGTTTCACAATATGATTAAGGTCTTTTCTCTGCATGAATAAAGACTTCTTCACGACCCATTTCATCTTCAAAACGCAACTCATTAAAACCATTGCCTTTATGGGTTTTTGGATTTTATCGTCATGCGAGTTTTTATGTTTGGGAAGCTCGTAAGGCGGTCTCTGTGGTACTGTGATAGGTACGCCCTACCACAATCGGTTGGTCCGGGTCACCATTGAGGAATTTTACCAACACTTCATGGCCAATTCGCGGAATCATCATATTACCGTATTGTGCGCCTGCCCAACCTTGCACCACGCGCACCCAACAAGAGCTGTGCTCATCAAAGTTGCCTAATCTATCCCAAGGAAATTGCAGTTTTACTCTTCCCCATTCATCTCAATAGATTTCTTCACCTTCAGGGCCCTGTAACATGGGCAACTTGTGTACCACGAATAATCGGGCGAGGCTTTAATGGACTGCGCCAAGGTTTGTTAGTGTGGAATCAGGAAAAGTGTGTTTTCATAGCGGTTGCCTTCTTCTCCCGCTTCTTCATCTAAGCTGCCCGTCTGTTTACCCGAATGCGCTACTCGCACCACTAACCAATCTTGATTGAAGGCTGAATTGGCATGCCCTTCTAAAGTAAAAACCATAACCCGGTACAACACGCATATCATCGCCCACTGCATTCGCCGTTTCAGAAAGGGCCAGTCTCTGATTCTAAACGATAAAGACTAAACGGATTGCCTTGTTCATCTTTCTTATATCGTCCCGGATAGTCATATTTTTTTCATAAACTGTCGCAGAATTGACCGCACTTTTTAGACGTATCCCTATCCAGTAAGCGTCGATGCCTGTGAATGATGTTGATGTTCGAGGTTGTAATTTGGATTTAAAAGGTGTAATCTCGTAAGGTTTGGTAGGGTTGATGATTAGTTTTTAAAGAACAAAAATAACCGCACGTTACAAAAGTGCGGTTAATAAATCATTTAATTTAAATCAACTGAATCAGCTTTAATCCACATGTTGATTTCTCCTTTGTAGTTAATAAAATACCATTTTTCTCACGCTCATCTATTTTCTCATCTAAAATAGAAACCAAATCCCCTTTATCAAATAAAGTTTAGTTTTATCTCTATCATAATGGTTATTATATAGATAAGTCTTTATTCTAATTTCTTTATCTTTTGAAATAGATAATTTTTAACTAAGAATGATAGCAATAAGTACTCTTTCTCTTCTCTAAGCAATTCAATTATACGTTTATATTGAGCAAAATGTTCATCTTTATCCTGAGGAAATCTCACTAATATTTCAGCTATATCATTGGGTAAAAATGATTTCATATACTGTCTATTTGAATAAAATGAATCTACTACAGCACTAAGAGTGGAAAACTCCGAACCTTTAGGTTTACCTTCATATGTCGAATAGCAAATTGCTTTATTTCCTTGTCATAAAAATCTATTTTGGATACATCTACAACTTTATTGACAGAACAATACTCCGTTTTTAAATCACTGCAGTAGGAACAATTATTAACATACTCAAGTCTCTCTTGGATAAATTTCTTTCTATCATGATCATATCTTATTGTAGAAACTGAATAAGACGAATTAGATGAACTATAATCATAAACATCTACTTTATTATTAGCATCTCCTATTTTTAGCTCCACAATATCATTATCCGAAGGTTTATCTATATCTAATTTTAAATATGCATTCTTTTCCTCTTTAAAGAAAAAAAGCTCCATCCTTAATAAAAATAGCTACCCCCATACATAATGTGGAAAAACAGACTTAAAACAGATAAATAAAAACTAATACTCTTAATCAGAAATCTCCCCAATATCCTTTTTGCTTCAAAAATATCTTTGTTTAAAAAGTTCATCTTTTCTTATTCAATTTTATTAATGCATTTATTAGAATAATCAAACACATTATCCCGTGAATGACGATAAAGCTTTTAATCTATATAACAATCACGATGATTTTTAAAAAATACGTGCGACCATGAGTCACTCCAGAAAATAGCAATGCAAAAATGGAAAATATCGATAATAAAACACGCTAAAAACGACCGCACTTTTAAACCATTTAGCTCAAAGAGTGCGGTGTTTTTTTCGGTTATTTGTCGGCTTTTTCGGCATGCCGGTTTTCTCATCTAAGCCGGTATCACCGTTTAACCCAGCCTGCCATGCCAAACGGCGCACCAGAGCTTCATCAGGTTTTTGGTGGGGCTTCTCCTTCAAACCAACGCTGGAAAGCGATTTTGCCGTCCCATTTCGGCAGCGGGGCGAGGCGGCAATGGCACGATGTCGTCTAAGTCGGGAACTTTGGGTTGGAGGTAGTCTTTATCGGAAAGATAATCTTCAATAATACTATAACGTCTAGAGCGTTCTTGATCTTCTGATAAATTTAGAAAATACATGTCTCCCTCTTTGGGTTTTACCGGAAAAAGCATGAGCTAACCGACGAGCAGAAGAATCACTGCCATTTTTGACCCCTTGATAAAAACACTTCTATTGCTTTTTGATACTCTCTTCCTAATCTAATACCTAACATATCCGAAGCATCACTGACTCCTTGCTCCGAAGCACAGGCTCGTAGTTGATCAATTAGTTTTATACGCATTTCTAATGTATCGTCATCATTAATCTTACCTAAGATATCCGCAACGACATACTGCGCTTCCCTGCTACCCAAATCTGCCGCTTTGCGAAGATAGGCATAGTTGCCATCTTTCTCCGTACGCACTCCATAGCCTACATCTAAATAGCCATATAGATTATAGTAAGCCGTTGCCGGCAGTTGTTTTGCCAGTTCTTCATTGAGATTATGTACTTCCGTTTGCGGCATATCGGAACTGATTCGTCCACTTTTTAGTAAATACTGTAAACGAATATTGGCTTTGTAATCGCCATTCATCGCTGCAATACGATAATAGCGTGCTAAGCCATTCCACCGCATCACCTTTTTGCCTGTCCACATATTATGCAGGGTCGTGATAAAGCGCGTAATTATAGAGTTGTTGAGTTTCTTGTGATAATTCAGGCTTTTTCTTCGTGTTTGCAAACAAATTCTAAATTTGCCTGTAATTGTTCCATTTTTCCATTTTGATTTTTCTCGCTTTGTATTCGTCAATTATTCCGGGTGAAGTCGGGTGTCAGTACCCCTAAATCAATATCTTTAAATAAACTTATGCCCTGCCCAAATCACCAGAATAATCAAGGCAGTTATGACAATCACGATGATTTTAAAAATACGTGCTACCATGAGTCACTCCAGAAAATAGCAATACAAAAATGGAAAATATCGATTATAAAACACGCTAAAAAAACCACCGCACTTTTAAACTATTCAGCTCAAAGGTGCGGTAGCTTTTTCGTTATTTCGTTGGCTTTTTCGGCATGCCGGTTTTTCGTCTAAGCCGGTATCGCCGTTTAACCCAACCTGCCATGCCAAGCGGCGCACAAGGGCTTCATCAGGTTTTGGCGGGGCTTCTCCTTCAAACCAACGCTGGAACGCAATTTTGCCATCCCATTCCGGCAGCGGAGCAGGTGGCAACGGCACGATGTCATCGAGATCGGGAACTTTGGGTTGGAGGTAGTCTTTATCAGATAAATACCTTGCAATAGCTTTTATATCGTTTAGATCTTTTCCAGATCTTCTTGCAAGTTTAAAAAAATACATATCGTCTTCTTTTTGACTTCCTCCAAAAACCACTTGATAAATAACGGGCAGAAGCAGCGTTTCCATTTTTAATGCCTTGATAAAAAGCCTTTACTGCATCCTTGTAATCTTTATCACTCTGAAGATGAATACCTAAGAAATTTGAAGCGATACCTAATCCTTGCTCTGAGGCACAAGAACGCAATTGTTTAATAATATTTAGGCGCATTTGCGAGGTTTCTTCATCATTAATATCACCTAACATTTCAGAAACAACATACTGCGCTTCCCGACTCCCCAAAGTCTGCTGCCTTTCTTAAGTAAGCATATTTACCATCTTTTTCGGTGCACACCATATCCTACATCCAAAATAACCATATAGATTATAGTAAGCTGTTGCCGGCAGTTGTTTTGCCAGTTCTTCATTAAGGTTATGTACTTCCGTTTGCGGCATATCGGAACTAATACGCCCGCTTTTCAGTAAATATTGCAAACGGATATTGGCTTTGTAATCGCCATTCATGGCAGCGATACGATAATAACGTGCCAAGCCGTTCCAGACGGCATCGCCTTTTTGCCTGTCCACATATTGTGCAGGGTCATGATAAAGGGCGTAATTATAGAGTTGTTGGGTTTCTTGTGATAATTCCGGTTTTTCTTCGTGTTTGCAAACAAATTCTAAATTCGCCTGTAATTGTTCCATTTTTTTCCATTTTGATTTTTCTCGCTTTGTATTCGTCAATTATTCCGGGTGAAGTCGCGTGTCGGTCCCCCTAAATCAATACCTTTAAATAAACTCATACCTGCCCAAATCACCAGAACAATCAAGGCAGTTATGACAATCACGATGATTTTAAAAATTCGATGCTACCATTTTAGTCACTCCGACTTACTGTGGGGGTCTGCCCGGTAAAATTCCCGTAAAGCACAAGTTGGGGTTTCATTTTTCTTTAGCTTGTTTATTTTTATTAATTAAGTCCAACCATTGATCAAATGCTTCTACCGCCACCACATAATCATGCATATCATCAGGATTTGCGGCAGAGTTCTTATTAGTATGTAAATCCCATAAGCGTTTGCGCAGCCCTCTGCTACATCAGCGCATTCCATAATAATCCCCAATTCCGTATCCACCTGCATACTACGGGTGTTCAAGTTCGCCGAGCTGATGACGGTGAAGACATCGTCCATAATGGTCACCTTAGAATGCACATAGACTTCCGCCGGTGTATCTTTGCCGTTTTTCTTATAAGTATGCACATATTTGCCGTTCTCATCTTTCGGCATTAAGGTGCGAATATGCGCTTTAATCCCCGGGGTATCGCTGATTTCATAACCTAACTCTTTTGTCAAATTTGGCTCTTCTTGTCCGAGCTCAGATGACTCAATTTGATTGAGTTCACCTTCTTTTTATAGCCGAGCCAGCTTTTTCCAGCCTCTTGCGTTTTTCTCCTCAATTTGTTGCTTCTCTTTAATTTCTCCTATTTCTTTTCAATTCTCTGAATTTCCTGCTGGTTTTTCTCAAACTCAGCGGCTGCAACAGATTTTTCCTTCAGCAGTAGGAGCTTTCATGCTTTCATTATATAAGCGAAATTCTCTCTTTTTGCCATGCCTAATTGAGCTTCAAGTTCATTTAACTTAATATTTCTCGCCACCCCAGGCATTACATCCTGCTTGCCCAATAATTTAAACATTTCATTAGTAGTATAAGTTCCTGCACCGATGCCTTCGTCAGAAGAATTCGTTACTGTGAACCAATGAATTGGTCCTTCTGTACGCCCGTTATTTTTAATTGTTTCCCAGTGGCTAATAAACTCTCTCCAATGGCGGAAAACGAAAATACTGATTTTCTGTATAAATATAACTTGTGGTCTGTTTAATATTCTTTAAATAGACCTTCATGATATCTTCAATATCTGGTTGATCATAGGGTACGAACAATTTGAGCCATCATCAGGTTGCTATCATCAACTAGTGATGGATTAGGCTGATAATGGTCACGCGTAAACGATTGTCGTTTCCCAGTAATACCAATATCAACAGGATCTTTTTCCCCCACTGTTTATTATTTTGCCGATCCCAAGATTGACAAAAATTATGATTAATATCCCATAACACTTGTCCAGTCACAATACTGGAAACATCCTGTAATAGCGTTTGGGCTATTTTTCCTTTATTTGGCAATGTAGTTTTTAAAGAATGATTACTATCATCCCAATAGTTATCCACCATGTTATGCTCTAGCACAAATCCTACTGCAAGCTCAGGAATTTCATAGTCAATTAATACTGTTTTTGATGATGGGACGGAGCATATTTTTAAAGCATATTTATAAGCATTTTTAGGTAGAGTCTCATCCTTGAAATTATGTTTTTGAAGGCGCTGAGCCTCCTCTGGCAAGGTTTTATCCTTATAATTATTTTCTTGTTTTTGCAACATGTCGGTTTTATATACCAAATTCGTTCGATTTGATGATTTAGTAAATTCTACTAACTTTTTCAAATTTCTTAGTTGTATAAATTATTCCATATATATCAGAGCGTCTAATTACATTATCAAAATTTCCTCTTATAGCCTCATACCACCAGCGGTCATAATCAACTTGCGCACTGGTAACTCCCTCAACCTTATCCTTTCAACTCAAACACCGGGTTTATTTCCCAAATTAAGCTTCACTAAAGGTTTGAATATCCCCAGGTAAACTCAGACCAAAAATACGCACTTTTTACCTTCAAGCGCTTTCTGAATCAATAAATCACCAATACAAAGTTTCCCATCGTTTAAAAATGCATGGATGGTTGAAAGCCCCAAATTGCAATATCAATAGAATGCTGGGCATTTGCTATCCGATCATGTAATTCTTCAAATGCTTCTTTACCATTAACCAAGGCTTTAAACGTTGCCGGCACAGGTTCGCTTTTGAGTACCATTTTCAAATTTCTCAGCATCTTTCAAAAACCAATTAAAATTTACGGTAGCACATAAGCTTACCTTCTGTTGTAGAAATCTGTTGTTTATTTTGACTCATATTTTATTTTCCCTCGAAGAAACCCTTAACTAATGCAGAATATATTTTTCGCTGTAGATAAAGCGGAGTCTGTTGAAAATGGATAAAAACCTTCATTAATCAGTTCATCGTTATCAGTATCTTTCTCAAATTCTTCTACTATTGGTATAGAATAAGAAGCACCATTAGTAAAAGCGAATTTCATAGTGTTTTGTACCTTCTTTGTGAGGAATCTCAATTTCGCCAGTACTATCAGTCATACCTTTTTCACTTCATTACCGTCTACTAACAAAGTATAGGCATACCGATCATTGGCTTAGTAGAATGTGGAGACTGTAAGAATTTCACCTTCATATGCGGCATATAAAACGAATTTACTTGCGTTTTCAAACGGACTTACCCCATCAGCTGCTCCCGCATCTTCCGTAAGTGGTCCCTCAACATCACATCCCCAATCAACGTAATCCCTTCTTGGTTTAACACGATTTCACCGGCAGGGGCCTTGAATATGAACTTCGTCATAACCTTCTAAATCAAACTGTTCACAAATTTGTTCAAAAAGCTCACCCGCAACCCAGCTGCCATTTTGGGCGATTTCAATATTTAAATCTTGTCCGACTTTGATGAGGCTATCAGCATGAACGTTGACTCGGCGGTTATTATTCACATTCAGAATATCGTCTTTTCTATTTTTCGTGATTCGATTACGTCCAATACTGCGTATTTGGTCTCGATTGATAGTCAAGTCTTCATCTTGTCCAACCGTTTCCATTCGGTCATTGCCTATATGGATTGTTTCATTGCGGCCTACTTGCTCCGTGCGGTCATGCCCCACTTGGGTCGTTTCATCATGTTTCACAATATGATTAAGGTCTTTCTCTGCATGAATAAAAGACTTCTTCACGACCCATTTCATCTTCAAAAACGCAACTCATTAAAACCATTGCCTTTATGGGTTTTGGATTTTTATCGTCATGCGAGTTTTATGTTTGGGAAGCTCGTAAGGGGGCTCTGTGGTACTGTGATAGGTACGCCCTACCACAATCGGTTGGTCCGGATCGCCATTGGAATTTCACCAACACTTCATGGCCAACTCGCGGAATCATCATATTACCGTATTGTGCGCCCGCCCAACCTTGCACCACCCGTACCCAACAAGAGCTATGCTCATCAAAGTTGCCTAATCTATCCCAAAGGAAATTGTAGTTTGACTCGTCCCCATTCATACAATAGATTTCTTCACCTTCAGGGCCTGTAACATGGGCAACTTGTGTACCACGAATAATCGGGCGAGGTTTTAATGGACTGCGCCAAGGGTTTGTTGTGTGGAATGAGGAAAAAGTGTGTTTTTCATAGCGGTTGCCTTCTTCTCCCGCTTCTTCATCTAAAGCGCCTGTTTGTTTACCGAAGTGCTCGACACGTACCACCAACCAATCTTGATTAAACACTGAATTGTCATGCCCTTCTAAGGTAAAACCACAACCCGGTACGACACATATCATCGCCCACAGCATTCGCCGTTTCAGAAAGGGCCAGTTCTGATTCTAAACGATAAAGACTGAACGGGTTGCCTTGTTCATCTTTCTTATATCGACCCGGATAGTCATATTTTTCATAAACTGTCGCAGAATTGACCGCACTTTTTAGACGTATCACTATCAGTAATCCCCGGATGCCTGTGAATGATGTTGATGTTCGAGGTTGTAATTCGGATTTAAAAGGTGTAATCTCGTAAGGTTTGGCTAGTTGTCGTCACCTTACGGCAATAGTCAAATCGCCAAAGGCAAGCAAATGAACGGTCCCCTGCGGGCTTTGTATTATAGGTTAATGTGCCAAGAATCGGAGAAGCGATACTTTGATGACCAAAAACGCAACTCATGGCTGTCTGCTCGATGGTCAAAATAATAATACCAGCCTTCTTCCGCCGCCAAGCGTTCAATAAAGGCCAAATCGGTTTCGCGATATTGCACACAATATTCACGCTCCCAATCTGAAGGTAAAGGCTCAAAGGAAACCTTTTTCTACGCGATTTTTTTGCAATAAAGTGCGGATGATTTTTCGCTGTTTTGATGCTGGAAGATTCGGCTATCAGATTGAAATGCTGCTCGCGCGAGAGCCAGCTCCACCACCATTTGATAATGCGTACGGACAAACCCTGTTTTCCCCAAACCGAAGCTAGTCACAATCCCATTCAAATAACGAACCGGTTGTTCACCTTGCCAAAAAGTAAAGGTCGCGGATTGATCCATTAATGCTGAAAATGAAATATTCGGATCAAAACTTGATAACATAAGCTCTAACCGAAATGGTTCTGAAAGCCCTTCAGTCAGCTTAAAACTGATCACATCAAAAGTATGTTTTTCACCGGCATCAAGGGTGTAACGGTAGTCGGATTGAACAGCCATGATTGTCCCTTTGTTTAACGCGTAAAATATCGCTTAGTATAATGTAATTTCATCTATTTCTAAATAGTAAAAATAGTTGTAGTAAATTTCTATATAAAAATAAAATACCTAAGTTTATTTATCTTTCAAATGCTTTATTAAACATAAGGATCTCAAATAATGATCAAAATTAACTTAGCCGCGACATTAGGTGCATTAAATGACGTTTCTAAATTAATGTTAGAAGAATCTGCCGCTTATGCAATTAGTTGTGGTGAATCGGAAGTGCTTCCAGCCCATTTATTACTCAAATCATTGGAAAAATCCATTTCTCAGACGTTCGCTTTATTTTTAAATAAACTTAACATTTCTCACGAAGAATTGACCGCACTTTTACTCAGCAAAAACGCAAACATCTCACACCAATATTGACTCTGTACCAAGCTTCTCGCCGTTATTGATTGAAATGTTGCAAGAGGCATGGTTACTCGGATCACTTGAATTTGAACAAACACAAATTCGCAGTGCAAGCATTTTCTTAGCATTGGTATTGAATGCATCGCGCTATTTGCCAACTGCTGTTGCGAGCTACTTAAATCAAATTAACAAAGAAACATTACGCCAATCTTTACTGGTATTTTGCTAAAGGCTCCGCTGAATCACAAACCACACAAGAAAATACCGCTACACCTTCAGCCGTACATACAGACCAATCTGATTTAGCACGTTTTGCTGAAAATTTAACGGCTAAAGCCTCTGCAGGTAATATTGATCCCGTTCTCGCTCGCGACAAAGAAATTGATCTGATGATCGATATTCTTTCACGCAGAAGAAAAAACAATCCGATTGTAGTTGGTGATGCGGGTGTCGGTAAAAGTGCATTAATTGAAGGATTAGCATTACGCATCGTCAATAAACAAGTTCCTCCACATTTACAAAAATGTTGAACTTTGGAGCCCTAGATCTTGCCGCTTTACAATCTGGCGCATCAATCAAAGGGGAATTTGAAAAACGCTTAAAATCGGTGATTGATTTTGTAAAAAAATAGCACAACGCCAATTGTTCTTTTTATTGATGAAGCCCATACACTTATTGGTGCGGGTGGCAGCGAAGGTGGCAACGATGCAGCCAACCTTTTAAAAACCGGCTCTTGCTCGAGGTGAGCTTCGCACAATTGCAGCCACGACTTGGTCTGAATATAAAAATATGTAGAACGCGACCCTGCGCTATCCCGTCGCTTCCAATTAGTGAAAGTGGACGAACCATCTATTGAAGAAAGTATTGTTATTCTACGTGGTTTAAAACCACTCTACGAAAAAAAGCGCATGGTGTTTATATCACAGGTGAAGCACTTGAAACAGTAACAAAGTTATCTGCGCGTTATATTGCGGCGAAAAAAAGCTACCGGATAAAGCCATCGATATTTTAGACACGGCTTGCGCTCGCGTTTCTACAGCAAAAAGACACACCACCAAAAACGCTTTAAGCTACTTAGATAATAAGATCCATGAAATCAATGTTGCCATTGCTGAATTTGATCGTGATTATCAGCTAGGGTGAAACAGTTGATAGTACAGTGAAAACAAAACTAGAAAATCAACTCACTGAATTAGCCGAAGAAAAAAATGTGCTTTCTTCTCGATTTGAATCTCAAAAAAGCATTAGTGGAAGAAATTTTATCCTTACGGACCAAGCTCTCTGATTCTGAAACAGAATATACCGAAGAAGAACGTCAAGAATTGATCGCACAATTACAAGCGAAAAAGCAGAATATGAAGCAATCAAACCTGAAGAATGTTTAATTCATGCTGAAGTGGGAAGCAAACAAATTACTGCGGTAATTGCTGATTTGACAGGTATTCCTGTAAATAGCATGACAGGTGATGAACTTACAAAACTCACTGAGCTTCCTGATATTCTTAACAACAACATTAAAGGTCAATCTCAAGCCATTGAGCAAATTCACAAAAACTTGCTTACAGCTATGGCAGATTTACGCCGTGCCGGCACACCATTGGGCGCATTATTACTTGTTGGACCAAGTGGTGTAGGTAAAAACTGAAACGGCAATTCAAATTGCCGAACATATCTTTGGTGGCAAACAGTTCCTGACTACCATTAATATGTCTGAATACCAAGAAAAACATACTGTTTCACGTTTAATTGGTTCGCCTCCAGGTTATGTGGGCTATGGTGAAGGTGGTTTACTAACTGAAGCTATTCGCCAAAAACCTTATTCTATCGTGCTATTAGATGAAGTAGAAAAAGCCCATCCAGATGTGCTTAACTTGTTCTATCAAGCTTTTAATAAAGGCGAACTTGCAGATAGGGGAAGGGCGTTTAATTGACTGTAAAAATATTCTCTTTATGCTCACCTCAAACTGTGGTTTTGATGCTGCAAATGATCAGTTTGCCGTGAAAAAGTGATGAAGAGTTGCGTCGTTCGCTTCTTACATTCTTCAAACCGGCGTTACTGGCTCGCATGCAAATTGTGCAATATCACTATTTAACCACCGATGTAATGCAGCGCATTGTGAAAGCCAAATTGGCGAAATTAGAGAAATTAATCGCTGAGCGTTATAAAGCGACCGTTACTATCGCAGAAAACATTCTTAAACACATTGAACAACAATGTGAAGCTGATACAAATGGTGCACGTTTGGTCGATGCGATTCTTGAAGGGCAACTTTTACCACCACTTTCCTTAGCGTTGCTTCAACGCATCGCTCGTGGTGAGAAAAATGTCAAATATCACAATCAATTTTGAAGAGGGTGAATACCAAGTTGATATTGCGTAATTCATGATGAAAAAAACATCTAAGAACTTGACCGCACTTTGACTTTCATTCACAAAGTGCGGTCATCTTTTAGGTTAATTTTTTTGAGATTTATTTATGGAAAAATCCCTTTGGCTTGCTACTGCTTATATACAAAAAGCCGAACAATTAGACCAATTTGTTGCATTAGCCACTTTTTGCTACAACTGCTGAGGAATTTGAACAACGTGCACGGGTTCACTTTGCACAAAAAGCCCACTTTCGCTTTCAACTTGCACCTATTCCCGCTCACGTATTCTTTCAACGTCATGGACGAACCTATTTACTACATCAGGCATCAACACTCAGAGAAGATGAAATACGCGTAATTCCTTTAAGTGATGAAATGCCACAGCCTGCTATTGAAGAAAATATTGAATATCTACACTGCCACAAGATCGATAATGTCGAGCCACTCGATGCGCAATTTGACCGAATGCCGGCTCTTTTGCACCCGAGGACATCGCACTGTTATTATGGCCTGACTTTCCTATTCCACCTAATCAATTAGATTTTGAAAAGAGAAATGAATCGGCGCACACTCGCAATTCAGCGCCTCAAATCGATAAAAATATGCAGCAACGCCATCTTGAACACTACACGAATGATAGCGATACATCACCTACACTCAAAGTCTATTTCGTTTTTAGATGCCAAAAATACCTTTTTGAATACGCTCTCCTTAAAAAGGCAAAATGAAAAAGCTTATTTCAAGGGAAATTTGGTGAAAGATACTGAAAAAGTTGCACCCTATTTAATTGAAGTAATTCGTGATGAAAACCATATTCATACCGGTGAAATGATGGGATTATTCAGCTTAAAAATCAGCACAACATCATTTTTAACTGGGAAGATAACCTCGGTATTTTTATCCATTCCTACGCTGATTTTGAAACGGTCTATCAACATCTACGTAAATTTCCATGCTACAGGGATGAACGTGGAAAATGGTTTTTCTTCCGTTTTTACGATCCCAAAGTCTTACATGACTATCTAGCAATAATTGCCAAACGCCCGGCCAAACTACATAAGTTTTTGGTTATGATAACAACATTATTTATGCCTTTTGGCTTAGGGCTAGGAAACCGTTTCTATTACTACACCTTAAAAAACCTGCCCTGAAGAAACCCTTCCATCTCCAATCGTGATGACTGATTGGGAAATAGACGGATTTAAAACGCATAAGTGGTTAGAAACCAAGGAATACTTAATGGAATATACTCTACAGGAATATCCGCAACTTTACTCGGAGGAAAAATAGACATGAATTATGCCAAAACTTGGAAGAAGGCTATAAAAAGGTTTTACACTTACGAAATTTCAATATTGCAGTATGCTTTAGCCAAACAAAGTGCGGTCAAAAATGGAATAGATTTTATTGCATTAGAAGAACAAGTTACAAAAAACAATACCGCACCACTAGAACGAGCTATCAAATTGTGTTCATTGTTAAATATAGAATAAAAATTAGAGTACTCAACCATGTCTGAAAACAAACAGCTCAAGAAACCGGCAGCAACAGAGGCTGACGGAGTCATTGCCCCATGCCAAGAAGGCATTCGGGTTTATCCAACAAGATTCGCCCTGACCGATAAGGCATTTGAAAACATAAAAAAAGTAAAGGGAAATGCCACCACTTCCGAAGAACGCGTCAGGCGACGAAAATTATGATGCCCGTCGTTTACGTGATGGTTATGTGTATATTTTAGCAGTGAATGCCGAAGTTAAAGGATGTTTCGAAATTAGCGCAGAAGCGGCCAATGGCCAGGCTTGCGTATTTACCGCTATCGTTCAAAAGATGTGGACTTTTAACCAAGGAAACCAAGCGTTCGGAATAAAACTACTCCTTTAGTCTATTTAATGATTACGAAGCCGGTTATACAAAACAAAGTCATTTTACCAACGCCTTATATTGGGCTTAATAAAGCCATTGAAAGTGCGTATATAATGTTTGCCGATGTAGACCTACCCATGAGTTTGCTAAGAAAAATCGAAACCGATCACTTAGTGAGAAATCATTGGATGCGCAATGTTCAGCTAAAAAATCCGCAAGGCAACTCAATTAATCATGGCCACCTTGCAGCAAAACGGTTAAAGACTTTCGCCACAAACCAAAATGATGACTGACCAGGCGTTAACCTCAAATGCCTATCGCTTTACCCCGATAGGTAAACCGACAGGCTGGGAAGAGATAAAAAATCAACTCATGCATAGCCAAAACGGTGTGATTGTAGCTTTAGAAGACCCTGTAGGAACAGCAAGAGATTTGTCAGGATATCATTTATATCTGACAACAGAGCGAGATAACGTATTAGCGAAATATGAATATGCTATTTCGACCGCCCGCATTCTTGATGCTCACGCACTACATAAATATAAAGAAGCGGTGAAAAATGCCCAAAAGCGGTGGGAATATGTTAATGAAGAAATGCGTACTTCTGGTGTCGGCTCAGTAACGATAGAGCCTGCCCCCATCAAATTCTCCCAACAATACCAAAAGGTCTTTTCCGACTCTATTAACTCAGAGCATTTAAAGGCCAATGGCGACGCCGATGTACTGAATGTGTTAAAAGCGGAATTACAATTGGAAGATGATCTGCCGGGCGTCAATGCGATTAATAAAATGGCGTATATTCCGACCCGTTTCGGGCTGTCTTTTAAACATCTCGTTAGTGCACACAGTAATTTTATTTGTGCGCATAGGGGATAAACTCGCTAAGCTTTATAGCTATATACAAGCAATCCCCTAGACGGCACAGCAGCAAAAAGCCTGGTGCTGTTATATGCATGGTTTTCTGCATGGATTGGATATTTCACCTTACGGACGTAACGCCTTAATTGCTGCTTTACCGATTGAAGATGCGGACGCATATAAAGCCCCACCTTATGCACAGCAAGCTACGCCGGCGGTGGAGTCTCTGAAAAATTCTTTGCTGACTTCACTAAAAGCCTTAGGCGCGCTTGAAAAAGTCGCGAAGACAGGCTATCTCAACATGGCAACCTACGATTTGGTGATTGAACTGGTGATTGATAAAATCTATGTACGCTATGCCAATAGTAGCCATAGGGGTTATGTTGGAAAACCGTTTTAGTGTGCCTCAAACCATTCAGTCAACATATCAAGCCAAATTAAGCACCAAAGAGATTGAGAAAATCCTACCGACACATCGAAGCCAAGCTGCTGTACCTAAGCATGTAAAAAGGCTACAAGAGAACATTCGCTCGCTGAAAGTAGACTATGCACCAAGACAATATGGTTTATTTCAAATCACGGAAGGATTGGCAGGATTAAATAAAGCCTTGAGTGCTTCCGTTGTGTTGGGCTTCTTTGTACCAAACAAAGCGGAAACAGAATTAGGAAAAACTGGGTAGTGATCCGTTTTAGCCTCTATGCAAGTGATTGCCGGAATGTATGCACCGAAAGGCGGTTTAGAGCAACACACTTCCCAAGCATTAACGGAACTTGAGCAGTTAACCTCTCGCAAGAATCTGCAACAAAGCAAATGGATAAGTTATTTTAAACAAAAAGGTGCTGGTTCGGCACTGGCCCGTATTCGAAATGCGATTATCAACGTCAATACGGGATTGGCCGGGGTCAGTGCGATGTTTGAATATTTTAACTGGGTGGAGGCCGATTATAAAAAGCGATGAAGTGGGCAAAACCGCAGCCTTATTAAGCATGGGGGCGGATTAGCCATCGAAGGCGCAATCGGCTCATTAGGTATGTTGGCAGGTTCGTCCTTGTCTGCCGGCACACTGACGTTACTCACAGGTCTATCCTATGCGACCTAGGGCATTGGGATTGTGCTGATTACCATTACAGTGTTTATAACTATTTTGCCCCGAAGATATTGAATTGTGGGCTGAGAATGGTTTTTGGGGTAAGAGTGAGGCACTATTAGAGAACCTAATCAAGAAAAAGCTTTATGAGTGGTTAGACAAAAGACCTGAACAATTTAAAGAGGGAATTTTGCTGCAAGTAAATTTAATTATGTCAATAATAAATTAGATATAAATGAAGCCGTTCGTTATTACCGTATTGAAATGCAGCGTTACTTAAAAATCTGTGGCAGAGGTAGTTATCACCTTGGATTCGGCTAATCCACGAAAAAAATACTAGTTAATTACCCCGGCATTTACGCTGAGCGTGATGCCCAAGAAATAAAAGATTAAGACAATGGTGGGATATAAAGATAATAAAGGAAGTCTGTACTATCAAAGTAACGATGATCGATTTGAACTTTTACTCAATAAATTAGATGTCATTAAAAATTAGAAATGGAAAGGTGTTGCAAGTTTAACTATTCTCAATGAAAAATTACCTTACTTTATATACAATTAATGGTAATCATGCTATGGGAATAGGGGAAATTTCTTATGATGAATTATCAAGCATTGAATTGAGTGTTAGCGTACCTAACTATCAAGGAAATAAATATTATAAGACATCAAAACGAACCAAACTAAGATTAAAAATTCGAAGAAGGGATAGAATATGCCAGAACAACAAAGAGAAAAAGATTTGATTGATAAAATAAGTGAATTTTTATTAATAAACATAAAAGACATTGCCTATTCTATTCGTAAACGAGGCGATAATGAGATCGAGATTCGAGATTCCATTTTTGATGGTTATGCTCGTGGATTTATTCGTTTTGTTTTAATTGGCATGACACTCATTAACGTATTTCATGGTTCATCCAGCATTCCATTTTATAGCCAATATCTCGAGGCAAAAAGTGATTATGAGTGGGCTTTCAATCCTGATAAAACCAGCTAGGGAACAATATTTAAGATATAGAAGAATGGTAGATGTACATTATAAACGAGCCCAGGAAGAGAATAATCCTCTCGTAGATCCACCAATGAGCTATGAAGAGTATAAACAAGGCATCCTTTCTAAATCACCACTAAAAGATTTTATCCTTGATATCATTTTTAATTCCTTTTGTGGTCTTTTGCCTTTTTCCTCCCCCGTCCACGTGGCTTTCGTGTCAACCGCAAAAACGGGTGATTTGTTGGCAAACCATCTTTGGTAGTCATGCCATCGCCTTTATGTGCCTGAACAAGGCGATCCGCTAGGCGGAATTAATTACAGCCGTTTCGGTTTGTATGCGTTTGGTGGGCATGAGCGTTTTTCATTGCAACTGTGGATTGACGACTACCTTTCCAAACGTCGTGTTACCGCACTTTTTGGGGTGTACCCTAGCCCAAGCTCAGAACATAACGCCCAAATCCTACGTGCTATTCGTGCCTATCTTACGGAAGACAATCCTGAATTTTTAAAGTATGTAGGCAGAGATTTTAAAAATTTCGGCTTAAAATTTAACATTGCGCTATGTAACGCTTTTGCACTGCGCGTGCCATTTAGTCGCAAAAAAGCCGATCGCGCTATTGAACTGGCACTTGCCGAATGGAATAAGAAAAACCCTAACCAAAAACAAGGCTGGTTCAACGAACGCCGTGCGACACAAAAACTCATCAATGAACGCCATCTGCGAGAAGAATTAGATAACGAAGTAAAATAAACCAATTTAAAACGAAAAGTGCGGTAAATTTTTCAATGTTTTAAAAACGCTTAGAAAAATCAACCGCACTTTTTATTTGAGATAAATAAAAGAAAAACATGGCAGAACAACAGGAAAAACAAAGATTGGCTAGATAAACTCGGGGAGTTTTTCAGTAAAATTTCTCATTAACCCAAACAAAGATATTGCCTACTCCATTCGTAAACGGGGCGATGATGAGATCGAGATTAGAGATTCCATTTTTGATGGTTGTGCTCGTGGATTTATTCGTTTTGTTTAGTTGGTATGGCTTTTATTGAGCATACTTGATACGGGGTTCCTTTTTCATAGAGAATATCAAAATGCAAAAACAAAATTATGAATCGGTATTCGAATCAGATAAATTCTTACAACCTATGTATAAGGAACATGTGGAATTTATGAATAATCCCGAAATGATAAAAATATAACCTTTCACCATATAAGGAAACATATGAAGAGTTTAAAGAATCCTACTTTAAGGAATATCAGAAATATTATAAATATGCCATTATATCTTTGCTTTTACTGTATTTTCTTTATTGGAGCATTATTTGCCTTTTTCCTCCCCGCCCACGTGGTTTTCGTGTCAACCGCAAAAACGGGTGATTTATTGGCAAACCATCTTTGGCAGTCATGCCATCGCCTTTGTGCCGGAACAAGGCGACCCACTAGAAAGAATTAAATTATAGCCGTTTCGGTTTTATATGCGTTTGGTGGGACATGAACGTTTTTCATTGCAACTTTGGATTGACGACTACCTTTCCAGACGTCGTGTCACTGCACTTTTGGGGTGTATCCTACCAAGGTTCAGAACATAACGCTTAAAATCCTACGCGCTATTCATTGCCTACCTTACGGAAGACAATCCTGAGTTCTTAAAGTATGGGCAGAGATTTTAAAAAACTTCGGCTTAAAATTTAACATTGCGCTGTGTAACGCTTTTGCACTGCGAGTACCATTTAGTCGTAAAAAGCCGACCGCGCTATTGAACTGGCACTTGCAGAATGGAATAGAAAACCCTAACCAAAACAAAGGCTGGTTCAATGAACGCCGTACAACACAGAAAAATTATCAATGAACGCCATCTGCGAGAAGAATTAGATAACGAGTAAAATAAACTAATTTAAAACAAAGTGCGGTGGAAATTTTAGATATTTATTAAATAGTTAAAAGTAACCACACTTTTTTGAACTTCTCAGCTGGTTATTGCTATGATTCCGCAAAAGTATTTTCATCAGTTAACATTGTATCCACCTCTCTTTGGGTTTCTACTGCGTATCTACAACAGCCGCCTAGTTCTGACCAATTCGTCGCGCTACTGGCTTTTGCCGATAGCCGAAGACATTTGAACAACTTGTCAAAAACGACCTTTAACACGCAAAAAGGCACATTATTGAGTACCAACTGGCACCATTAAAGGCTGAAGTCTTTTTCAACGGCATGGACAAATATGGCTGGCATATCAGGCTAATGGGTTAAAGAAGGGTGAAGTACGAGTCGTCGGGTGGTTGGTGATAAACCCAAGGAACAGTTTGCTACTGAGACCCATTACTTACTTTACATCAAATCAACAATGTGAAATTGCTGGATGAGGCAGTTTGGTCGTCACCGAAAGTCTTTGCACCTGATGAGATTTTTCAAACTGCTCTTCCCTAACACGCCGATTCCGCCCGATATAACTCAACCGGGTTGGTCAGAAAATTGGCAGGAACCGACTTTTCTCATGCCGGTTTTTAGATGAAAAACGTTGGAAAAAAGACACCGCACTTTTTGACGCCACCTGCCCGAATTAAAATGTTATTTCATCTTAGATGCCAATAAGCATAAATATTTAGAACCTGAGAATTTTCATTGCCGTATTGAAAGCCTGTTTCAAAGGCGAATTTGCTGAAATCACCAAAGAACATCGCGCCTTATTTGGTAGAAGTGATTCCTTATCCTGATGACAGCTCAGAAAGCGAATTAATGGGCTTGTTTAGTGATGAAGGGGCAAATGACTCTAGATTCAATTGGCATGAAAAGAAACGGGCGTCTTTATTCATTCCCGTTATGATTTCGACATCGTGTTACGTCATCTTCGCCACTTTCCTGTGATGAAAAGACGAAAACGGCAAGTGGTTCTTCTTCGTTTTTACGACCCAGTGTTACGCAATTGTTGGAGGTCATTGCCACCAGCCGGAAAAACTCAATAAGTTTTTCGGCTGATAAGCGCATTATTCATGCTTTGCCTCAGGCATTGGCGATAGTTTTCATTATTACCAACTTAAGCCTTACCGGAAGACACCGAAGCATCCCGATTCTCCTAACGGAATTTGAGGGTGAATGGATTTAAAGATAAAAATGGTTGGAAACGAGAGAGATGGTTGGGTATATTTTTAAAACTTATCCGCACGTTTATTCCCCTCAGGAGCAAGAACAATTAATTAATAATTTAGATGAAGCCAGAAACAAAAACTATATTTATGAGCAACAATCGTACAATATGCCATCATGAAACAAAGTGCGGTGAAAAATGGACGAGATTTTGCAACACTTGAAAAACAATTAGAACAAAAGTTCCCACCCTTAGCCCGTGCAATACAATTTATTTAATCTCTTAAATTTGGAGCAAGAAAATGGCAAATAAAGAACAAGATTATGAACCACAAGCAGAGCCTGCCAGATGAAGTAACCAAACAGTGCCAAGAATTTATTTCGACTCTATCCCACAAGATAGGGCGTTAACAGACAGCGCATTTGAAAAATTAAAAACACAGGAACAACACCAACTTCTCCAAAAGGAAATAGCCGAAATGAATAGTGATTATGATCTCCGCCGTTTGCGTGATGGTTATATCTATATTTTGGCGACTAAAGCTGAATGTCAAAGTTTAAAAATAACTACTGAGGCATCTAATGGTGAAAGCTTGGTATATTGTATGACTGCAATAGTGATGGTGATAAACAAACATTTCATAAATGGTCTAAGAATTTTTTTGAGCAATGGGTTAAAGAACAATCTGAAAAGGATACATCTGAAAAGGATATATCTCAAAACGATACATCAAATGAGGTAAAAGAAGATAATTCTCAACAATTTGAAAAACAACAATGAAGAACTCGCAACTAGGAAGCACCTCAACAAGCGGAAATACCTGAAGTTAATGTAATAGAACTCGACGTACTGCATTTATAGAATTAAATCGGGCAGATCGAGAACAGCATATATCATGTACTCGGAATTTAAGTTGCCATACGAACTATTGCAGGCAATAGAAAGAGATCCTTTAGTTAAGATGTTCTGGATGAAGAAAATTCCGACGAACGCACCTTCCAGCCTCACATTAGATATAAAAACGACAGAAAATATAGTTAATGATTTTGCTAGCATAACAAATTATGTACGAAACTATGCCAGTAACTTATATCGTAGTCATCCCATAGGAAAGCTTAGAGCCTGGAAAGAACAACTACAGAAGATAACCAATTCAGAAGGGGTTGTTGTTGCATTAGATGATCCTATTGGTATCGCATAGAGACTTGAGACTATTACGTTTATTATTTAGATGATAAACGTCAAGAGGTCTTATCCAAGTATGAATATGCGTTTATTACTGCACAGATAATTGATGCGCATGTAGCACAATTACAAATGGCAGAAAATAGTAAAAGACGTCGAGCCGTTTCTCAATATGTGCCATATGATAAAAATGGATATGACAATAGCTGGAGCATATGCCACATTAAATATTGACGACTCTCACTCACAATAGTGAAGACTCAATCATTTGAAATACTCAAGAATGAATTAGGCATAGCTCAACCTATTAATGGCGTTAATACAATTAATAAAATTGCCAAAAATACCCAACTTATTTAATGCACATATAGATAATGTAGTACATAGCATTTGTGATCATGTGCGAAAAACACTCACGGGATAAAAATTTATTTGAGTTATATAGAGAAAAACAAAAGTGAGCCTATGGCAAGTTTATGCTGTCAATATTTTGAAGGGCTTATTGGACATTTAAGTTATACATCCCTGGGGCAGCAAGCTTTAATTACAGCATTCAACTCTAATAATGATGTAGTGACAAAAAACACAAAAAGAAATTTTAACAAAAGCAGCAGAATCATTAAAAATTTATTAGACTCTTTTTAAAAAATTTTAAGTTCTCTCTACCAACATGAGAATTTTTATCGCTTCAATCTCTATTCTTTTTGATCAGATTGTTCAAGTTATCAGTAATGAAGTGGTACTAGCAGGTAGTTATAGAGAAAATGGCAAGCGGTACTATAAACGAACTGAAATCATTCGGAATATAGAAGAAGTTTATCGAAAAACCGGTGTATTTGGGCAAGCGGAATTATTATCCGAAAAAGATTTTTAGTCATGCGAATAAATTAAAAAGCATCACGAAAACTCACTACAGAAGAGCTCATTCCTGTAAGAACAGAACTTCCTAAAAGGCTTAAAAGTAGATG
>BNJV01002947.1_pt1 | contig 35689 bp, 32 predicted proteins | sample 8540591 | NCBI WGS metagenome assembly BNJV01 (sample SAMD00202457, study PRJDB9452) | human saliva metagenome | host: Homo sapiens | reverse complement strand
ATCTGCTACTTTGTTGTTGGTGTACAATACCTGCATCAGTATCAGAAAGCAAGGAATACGTTGGTTCACCGATCCATGCTTTCCATTAAGCTGAAAATGAAAGTCTATGCAAAACCTACATAGATCGGACCGCCATTTTGATTATAAGAGACAAGATGGGAAAAGATTTTCTACAGACATTTCTTGGTAACGTGAACCGAAGATGTTCTGCAACTGGAGTTCTACACCCCATTTTCTCTATTGTGCCCAAAGACTATACTATAGCAGATTTCTCATCTTTGTTAAGTGTCTCCACAGGCTAAGGGAAACTTGTCTCAAGATTGGCGCCTACATACCCAATTCTTGCTACATCTCCCATTAAGCTGGCACGCAAACCCCAGTTGGTGTGTATGCGTATAAGTATTGCCATTGCCTGATGTAGCGATTGACAAAATGGGTTAATTGGATGGACATATAATCCTTCCAAGGTTGTACTTTCTAGGTTTATTTTGAGAGTTCAGACGATGGAAACCTCTTTGATTGCATAGCTCCCAACATAGAAGCCAGTCTAGATAGGAATGTTTCTTCCCATGTATAGACTTGTCGCATCAGCTGTAACGGGTAAACCATTCTGCACCAATATACTTTGTCTCCTACGCTAACTGACAACAGTTCATTAGAGATTCTGACCGCTTGTAGATTTGGATCACGGCGTATTTGGCACGTCTCTGTGCTGTCTCAACATCGCTTAATTCGGCAAGTGAGGGTGCGTAAGCCTCCCATGTGAGGCTTTGCAGCGACACAGATAATTGTTGAAACGGTACAGCTGAATAGTTGGGCGAAATATATATTTTACCTGTTTGGCATTTCTTGGCTAACATAGGTTCTCATAGCACCTACACCTACCAGACAATCCAGTTTTCCCTAACTTTTGAAGCCCATTCTCCAAAACCACATAACTCTCATACCTGTATTCATCTCTTTGACGGCAGGATGTGTTTCCATCATGTACGCATTTTTGTGTACATCTGCTGATGTCGCAGACCAGACCATGACAACGCTTGAATCCCTTGATTTTCTGCTCGTAAATAACCTCAGCTATAGCGGAATAGTTTATTACCATCAACATGGGAAGATATTTCCTGTACCGAATTGCCCTGAGATTGGTGCGATATAGCGAAGTCGTTTTGAGTATTGATATGTGTCCTATCAGGTCAAAGAAAAGATGCTTATCCTTGGTAAACCCATGTTGATAATAGATATCTAACGATGGATTGTTGCCACATGACTTGGTGCGGTCCATGATATCGAATGTGCTGCTATTCTGAATAAGTTGAATTTCTATCAAATACCGCATGAGGCGTAGTTGTTATATAAATCACGAAAGTAACACTCAATATGTTTCCGCGATTTATGTAATCGTATCCCTATGGATAGATTGATGTTATCATATCGTGCCTTTTGTCTTTTTGCCCTATCTCATAGTTGTTGATACTGGGTGTCATTGCATTGAGCCTCATGTCTTTCACGTAACCAGTTCACATCACGTCGATTCCAGTTTACAGATGCCTTGAAGTTTGACTTACCTACATGATAATTACCCGATAACTGATAACTTCCTATACCTAAGGGATTGATAGTGTTCATAAACTCTCCAGAGATGTTTCCACCATCTTCTTTCTTTTTAAGATATGTCATCATGGCAGCTACATTTCCGTATCTTAGACCCAGGATTATCATGATATTCTATTCTCAATACGTCTGCCGAAGCAAGAGAGCCTTCACCCCTGTATCTCTGCCTTTACACCATTAATACGTAACCTCTACGGCATCCCATAGTGGTAGTAGTCACCTTTACTGTCGAGCGTATTTACAGAGATTCGTGAAAGCTGAAGATGCTGCAACAAACTTAAACCATTACCTGATGTTTTTGGTCCGAAGCAGATTGGGATAATTATTTCGCGGTCAGCTTTTTGCAACATGTTGTTGCAGTCACTGTAACGTCATTTAAGCTGCTTACTCTCTGGCTCCAACACGATTGTACCCACCGAAAGGGTGCTTAGAAATGCTTTTGGCATTTAATTTCCTGTAGAATACCCAACAAAAGATATCCTTATTCTATAGTCTCTCCTTCATGCTATTCAGTTCAAAGCCACCATTCATATCGATGTCAACACTCCATCTAATCATCTTATTTTTCGCTACGAAATAACGAAACAGTTGCAGCTGGCTAATGGTTGCTTGTTTTCATCACGACTCGTTCCCAGTAGTTTGTGCTGCAAAGAATACCATAGCAGCCAGACATGAGCAACGTGAGAATTTTCTTTTTCATAAACATTATATTATTTATTATATGTATTGGTCATATTATAATTCTGGAGTCAACATCGTGATATGGCGACAACTTTTCTTGTCTTTCGATGTTGCAAATGTAATTCTAATTTTCACTACAAAAAGTGTAATTCTTAGTTGTTTTGCTTTATTTAACATCAAAGTGTGATCATGTCGCTTTTATAAATACAATATTCACATAATTTCTTTTGTTTCTTGATTTTATATGGCAAAAATACGTCTTTTTCCAAAGATCACCTATCACACTTTTTGATATAAATTTGCTCCTCGCTCTTTGTTTTTACACTTTATGTAATTCTCTGCGATATTCTGCATTAAAATGTACTAGTAGAAAATAAAATGAGGACCTTATTAAGTTGAATCTATATATGACAGATATAAAAGAATTCTTTATAGCGTCGAATACTGTAAGCAATCGCGATTATGATTCTAATGTACTGTCCACATTGATTCATACAGTAGAGTCTCCTTGCACGTGTAACCTATCAGAGCATTTTATTTGATAGACTATTATAAGCAGGAGTTTCTTTATGTATCACGATAACCTTTGTTTCTGTGGTCATACAGCAAAGGAGGTGAAGGGATTGGGATATAGTTTTATTTGAAATATGTACTAGAGGAAGAAGAACGATGCTTGTTGAGTTGAACAGAAGTGGTTTTTAAGTTCTTTGATACTTTCGACAAGTGTTGATAAACACCAATGTTCCATGTCATATCATTTTCATCTGAAGAGTGGAACAAGAAGCAGACTAATCAACCACCAGCTTACTCCTATACTATTAACTGACGATGGCAAGATATGGATAGGTATGTGTATTGTTTCTCTATCATCACATAAAACAGTTGGGCATGTAGAGTCTCCACAAAGGATAATCCTAACTGTTGGAAATTTTTCTTTTTCGAAAGCCATCGGTGGATGGAATGTGAAGGAGTTTCGGCTAAAAAGAAGAGGAACTCGAAGTACTTAGATTATCAGCAGCGGGACTAACAATGACAGAAGTAGCAGACAGAATGATGCCGCTCATTAGATTCTATTAAAACCTACAAACGTCACGCCTTTGACAAATTAGGCGTGGCGAATATCACTGAAGCTATTTCAAGAGCTATCTTAAACAAACTCTTCTAAAAATAATAATTTACGGCAAAGCGAAGATACACATTCAATTAGTAAGTGCATATTGATACTCATTTGGCTTTGAAAAGACGCCTATCGATTAAAATGGTCTCTACATGCTCTAACACTGTGTATCCTTTAAAAAGCATTTCCAGTGAAAACAATTTTGCTGTCACTACTGTCACCCTAATTCAGTAGTTAACTTATTATGTAACAGTAGGATTACATGAAATGTTAAATGTGACAGCAAAACGAAATTAAAATTATTCGTGTAATAGTGTATATAAAAATCCTTTCTACTTACTTTTAGTAGACTTTATCACGCTATTACACAAAGACGCCCTAAATAATCCCCATCAAGCGGAGAACCGTTGGAGTAAGCAGGGCAGTGAAGATACCATTTAGCGTAATACCTAAACTCGCAAAAGCTCCATACTTACTGCTATATGCCATTGCGGTTGATGCTCCAACGGCATGAGAGGCGGCACCCATAGAGAGACCTTGTGCGATAGGACTATTTACATGACCATAGGACAACATCTTAAAGCCTACCAAAGCACCAATAATACCAGTGATAACCACCACAGCTGCCGTAAGAGAAGGAATACCTCCAAGGCTCTGTGTCACCTCCATTGCAATAGGTGTTGTTACTGATTTACTTGCCATTGAGAGGACGATAATATCTGGTGCGCCACAAAGTTGTGCCACGAAAACAACACTCACAATACCAACCAAACAGCCAACAAACTGTGACAGAACAATTGGTAACCACAGACGCTTTATGGCATCAAGCTGTAAATAAAGTGGTACGCCTAAGGCTACAACTGCAGGTTTAAGCCAGAAGTCAATCAATTGGGCACCTTGCTTATAGACTGCAAAAGAAACACCAGTTATCTTGAGATAGACAATAATAAGTACGATGGCTATCAAGATAGGGTTGAGTAACATCCAACCAGTACGCTGCTGTAGACGTTTGATGTAAAAAGAAAGGCAGCAAAAAGTCAATGCCAAAATAACATACTGATTGGAAAAAGATATCTTTACCATCCTGTATAAGGTCAATAGTCTGACCGATTGTTTCATCCCACGAATTCATTATTTTCTCCTCCGTTTTAGTTATCTTATCCTGTCCGAGTAACGCTTTATCAAGTTCTCCCATTCTTTCAGCCTCTTCCATGGCTTCAACCTCTTCGGTTTCCTCCAGCATCTTCTTCATCTTCTGCGCATGAGCACGATGATGAAGTAAGTCCATAGCCATCAACCGACGTTCAAACTTTTATGACAAGCTGATGCATCTGTCCTGTAACAACAAGAACAAGAAGAGTACTGACTACTGTTGCAGTAACAATAGGGAACCATTGAGCCCTTTAATAAGATCAAGATAGAGAATAAGAGCCACCCCAGGCGGTACAAAGAAGAAGCCAAGGTTTTGCTATTAGAAGCTGTGATAATCGCTCCACCCAAGCTAACTTCTACCCATCCTAACTTTAGGAAAAAGTGTAAGTAAGAAGCATACCAATGATACTGGACGGCAGTTTTATTCCTGTAGCCCAAACAATAAATTCTCCCAATGCTAAGCATCCGAAGATAACAAAGAACTGTCTTGCCATGTAAAAAGTTATTATTCAAACACCACCATCAAAACATGTTCGTTTGAATAGTTATAGCATTTAATAAGCGAGTGCAAAGTTATAGCTTTTTAAGTATCAAACGCTAATTTTCCCTTTTTAATACTTTTTAAAGAATACCATTCGATGATATTTATCAAGCAGATAACCAATGAAATCGGAAAAAAATGTGTAAGTTTGCAGGTGATAAAAAAAGCTATAGAACGTTCGTAATGACAGAAACAGACAATAATATCTCCGATAAAAAACTGCGACTTACTATCAGATTTAGCAGGAACAACATGGCATTTGCTGTGGGTGACCCACAAGAGAATGGTATGCTCGTTTATGAACCCTACGAGATGAATATGGGTATCTCTGTTGCTGCCAATCTACGTGAAGCCTTCAAGGTTTCTGAATTGCTGCAGAGCGGATACAAACGTTTGTTAGCAGAGATTGATACCCCTGTGATGCTTATGCCTATTGACGACTTTTGGTACACAGGATATCGAAACGCTTTATCATCACACTTATCATAGACAAGGTAATGAGGAAATTCTGTCGAGTATCCCTACCCGATTTGAATGCGATTGCTGTCTTTGCGATTAACAAAGACCTCAAGCTCGTTATCGATGACCATTTCAAGGACATTCGTATACAACCACTTATGCAGTCGGTATGGACTCATCTCTATCGCCGTTCTTACGCTGGTCCACGCAGAAAAGCTCTATGCTTATTTCCATGAGAAGCGTATGGAGGTTTTCAGTTTCCAACAAAAACAGATTCCGTTTCAGCAATTCATACGAAGCAACTAATGAGCATGATGCTTTGTATTATCTCCTTTATATATGGAAGCTAACAGGAATGGATGTAGAGAAAGATGAGTTATATATTGTTGGTGACATTCCTTATCAAGATTGGCTCATTGACAAAGTAAAACAACATTTGAAGTTCTGTAGGGTTATCAATCAGGAAGTTTACTTCAACAATAGCCAATTGGCTAAACGAACAGACATTCCCTACGACATGAAAAACTATCTATCTGGAATAAAAAGAAGAAGATTGGAATTAAAATGTAGAGTGAATTAAGTTCACACATCTCCCATAGAGACTAATGTCTTAACTCCATTTCACTCCTTCATCTCCTTCATCTCCTAAAAATAGAAACTATGCGAATTATAACAGGAAAAATATAAAGGCAGACATTTTAATGTTCCACGTACCTTTCAAGGCACGTCCTACAACAGACTTTTGCTAAAAGAGAATATCTTTAATATTATCAATGCTTACGTGGATTGGGAGGAAACAACGGCACTCGACCTCTTTGCTGGTACGGGTAGTATATCCTTAGAACTCTTATCACGTGGTTGCCAACAGGTAATAAGTGTAGAGAAAGACCGTGACCATGCCCGCTTATCAGTCAATGTATGGAGAAACTTGGCACAGACGAGCATATATTGATAAAAAGGAGATGTGTTCCGTTTCTTAAAAGAGTTGTCATCAGAAAGTTTGATCTGATCTTTGCTGACCCTCCATACGCATTGCCAGAGTTGGAGACTATTCCAGACCTCATCTTCCAATATGACCTATTGAAGGAAGATGGACTACTTGTCTTTGAACATAGTAAGAACAATGATTTCTCCGCTCACCCGCACTTCATTGAACACAGAAGCTATGGTAGTGTGAACTTCACTTTGTTTAGATAAACACAGCTTTATCCGTAAAACTGTCTATAAAAGAGTTATATCGGAAAGTTAACAATATTGTCTGATTTAGGGTAAAGCTTTCTTACCTTTACAACAGTGGACTCAAGAGCCTTACCATTGATTCCCACAACCGTTGTAGGAATGAACGATGTGTAAGGTTTCGCACATCTTCCAAAGCAACACACTCTTCTTGATCTTTTAAGAAGATATCCTTTACTTCTAATGCTATTTTCTTATCATAGAAGAAAGCATTTGCTTCAAAGTCATTCTCAAAGCTACGGAAGTCAACATTAGTAGAACCAATCGTTGCTATACTATCATCGGCAACAAGAAGTTTCGAATGATTAAAACCAGCCTTATATAAATAAACTTTTACTCCTGCTTTCACTGTATCTAAGACGTATGTGCGTGAAGCCCATTCCACAATCTTTGTGTCTGTCTCGTAAGGAATCATCAGTCTTACATCTACTCCCGACAAGGCTGCAGTACGCATAGCAAAGAGGATTGGGTCGGTAGGAAGGAAGTAAGGTGTTTCCATATAGACATATTGCTTCGCACTGGTAAGTACCCTTACGTAGCCTTGCTCTATCTCTGGCCATAAACTTGTTGGGCTACTGGTGACAATCTGAATAAGACTATTATTCTCAGCAACCTTACTGACAGGATAATAAACATGGTTGGTTATTAGTTCACGACTCACAAAGAACCAATCTACCAAAAAGGCACGTTGCAAAACCATATACCGCTGCACCAGTTATCTTAACATGCGTATCACGCCAAGCTCAATTTCTTTATCCCTTTCACATAACGATTGGCAATATTCATACCACCGATAAAAGCCCACTCTCACCATCAATGACACATATCTTTACGATGATTACGATAGTTCACCTTACTGGTAAAGATTGGGAAGCGTACAGACATAAAGGCATATACTTTTATTCCTTCAGCACGCATACGGTCAAAGAAACGATTCTTTGTTTTCCAAGAACCTACATCATCATAGATGACACGTACCTCAACTCCTTGTCGTGCTTTATCAATCAAAGCATCAGCAACAATCTGTCCCAAGGGGTCACTGGCAATAATAAAAGTATCTAAATGAATATGGTGTTCAGCCTTACCAATCTCCATTAACAAAGAAGGAAAGAACTCGTATCCAGAAGTATAAATCTCTGTTTCGTTATTCTTAAATGGCAAGACCCAGTTCTGATTCATAAAGAGGTTGATGAGTTCTCGATACTCATTAGGCAGATGAAGACGCTTCTGTTCTACAAACTCCAACATGGAATGCTTGGTCAGCTGGTCCATACTATACTGCCATATCTTACGTTCTTTACGTGTAGTCTGACCAAAGAAGAAGTAAAGAATAATACCTAACATTGGGATAAACGTTAGCACCAACATCCAAGCCATTGTCTTGGCTGGCTGTCGGTTATCCATCAATACGCGTACCATCACCATAATGATGACAACAACGTAGACTGCTAAGAATGCCCAATGAACATAAATCATCTATATTCTCCTTTCCATTAACTATTCGATTCGTCTGTTCCGCCAGTCTTATCCTTCTCTCGTAACTGCTGAATATACGCCAACTCGTCTAATGCAAAATCACCTGACTCAGGGTCATCTATCATCTGACGAAGCATTTCTTCCGCTTCATCAAACCTATGCAACTCTACCAAGACATAAGCCTTTCGTCGGTAAAGGAATTGTAGAAAAGAATGCACCGATTGTTCGAATTCGCCTTCTTCATCTTCAACAATAGAATTATGTAAGTCTTCCAAGATTCCGTCTATAGTCATCAGCGAACGATAATCACCCAAATAAATCATACAGTTAACATACTCCTCAGCATAAAGAGTGCGATTAACTCCTGTTACAAACGTAAGGTAGTAATAAGCCCTATCATACTGTTGCAACTCGTTATAGCAGAAGCTCTAACATATAGCAGACCTCTAAAAAGAGGTTCCGTTCTTCCAGACTCTTTTTTTATCTATATTAGAATTCAAAAAGGCGGTAAGCGTTCTCCAAACAAGAAATCGCTTCATAGTAACGCTTCTGACGATGAAGAGTCCGACTACGATAAACAAAGCGAGCAGCATCCACACTCTCTACATTGGCAATCAATCGTTGCTCTTCGGTTAGTTGGTTCTCCTCACCATTAGCTACCTTACTCTTAGCCTCCTTCCACATATAAACGAACTCATCCTGCAACTGCTTTGTTGAGCGAAGGTCGTATGCCAACAAGACAGAGTGCGACTGCACCTGTACTTCCTTCGAATGAAGGGGTCTCACCAGTCCCTGATGGCAATGGTAACAATGTAGCAACTACCTGATAGTAAAGCACATCTTCACAACCATCAGCCTGCTGAATACTAAAAGTCATACGACGACGAGTTGTCGGATGAGCTGGGAGAAAAAATACAAGGTCGAGCATTGCCTTCTGTCTAACAAACGCACCATCTACTATCAGAATGTCGGACAGATTATAGGATGCTATAGATTCACGGTCGTTGATAACTGTTACGGTATCTGTCACCACCGTCAACTCAGAGAAGACAACATCCACCAAACCAAAAACCTTATCCATCCACTGCTTCAAAGTTGCAGCTTCCTTATCATTCTGACGCCACTCTGCACCTTTCTTCTGATGTCTTAATTCCTGTTCTCGAAGGAGAAAGAAATCACGTGCAACTTCCTTCTCAGACCATTCCAAATCACTCGTAGCCGAACTTTTTGCTTCCTTCTTCACATCTGTCAGACTTCTAATAAAAGAATTCTGCCATAAAAACATATCGACCATAGCCGAAGAAAGAATATCTTTTGCGCGATCGTCATCTAACAGAAGCGGTGTTAGGATATGCATATCAATGATATTTGTTTCCTCATTGATACTATAGCTAAACCGTGGACCGGTAGAATTAAGATTAAAGTGATTGCACACATGGCGCACAATATTTATATCTTTCATCTCAGCCTCAGCAAAGAAAAGGTATGACAATTCCACCTGTGGACAATTACCGATAATACGAATACCAAAATGTCCACTCTGAAATGTATAACGAACAAGTGCTGCATCGCCTTCTTTTCTCCATTCCCCAGTACAGTTGAGTGCCTTCAGTGCCTTTGAGACTATCCTTCTATTCTCACTTAAATCAAGGTCTGAGAGACGAAGTGATGGTTTGAATAAGTTTCTTATCATATTCATCATACCAGAATATTAGTACCAGTTTTCTTTGCCAATTCATTACGAAGATTACGTTTCCTCATAATTTCTCCCATAATCTCTTTCATCTTTTCTGAATCTTTCTCTTGCGAAAGTCGTGCCTCCAATTCCTTCAAATAGGAAGAAAGATATTCCAAACGGAAGTCAGCAACAAGATGTATAACACGATCACGCAATGTTTGTTCCGTTTCTTTCACTTGCAGACTCTCTGAGAGTTGGAAACGGTCTACGCTCAATCTTACTGCTACAGATGCGATATTAATATCTGCATGCTGTGTGAAATACTCTTCAGCCTTGAACCCTTCTTCACCACAATGCTCTACAGCCTCCTGCAGTATCTTAGTATAAAGTTCATTTGAGAAACCAAGATTATCGCTACTAAGGTCGTAAGCTATATATTGTGCTACGGTCAGATTATATGTCTGTCCGCTATTCTCATCTTTCACATCACGGAAGATAACCCTCTCGCCATCCTTGATAACAGCCTGAACGAGCATATCTTCCACTGTTAGTTCTTGATGAACGTCTTCAAGCCCCTCCTCTTTTTGCTCTCCTTGTGCATCTGAGATTCGTTGTCTCTCTCTGTTCAACTGTTCCCGACTGCTATAAATATTACGGTTCATCTGATACATCAAAGTGAGTTCCTTCATATTGGTACGATTTGAACACTCTCTGAGATAAGTATCACGTAGTACTGGGTCTTTTATTACAGAAATACTTTGAACTATCGAGCTAACAGCTTCTGAACGCTTGACAGGGTCTGTAATGCCATTCAAGAGAACATTAATCTTAAAGACAATAAAGTCTGTCTGATTATCTTCAATATATTTTCTGAAATCTTCTGCACTGTAACTACGTGCGAACTCATCTGGATCTTTACCGTCAGGAAGTAACAGCACCTTCACATTCATCCCCTCTGCCAATAGCATATCCGTACCGCGATAGGGCGGCATGCTGACCAGCTTCGTCACCATCATAGAGCAAAACGATATTGGAAGTAAAAGCGACGCAAGAGTCGAATCTGATGTACAGACAACGCCGTACCACTATTAGCTACGACATTCTCAATACCACACTGGTGCATAGAGACAACGTCCGTATATCCCTCCACCATATAGACAAGGTCGTGCTTGGTAATTGCTTTCTTTGCTTGAAAAATACCATAGAGTTCTCGCTCCTTATGATAGATAACACTATCAGGCGAGTTGACATACTTCTGGCTTACCCCTTTCGTCCTTTCATCCAACAAACGACCACCAAAGGCAATCACCTTACCGCTCACACTGAGCCACGGGAACATCACTCGACCATAAAAACGGTCAACCAAATCACCATTATCACGTTCATAGCAAAGTCCAGTCTTCAACAGATACTCTTTATTATACCCTTCAAGTAAGGCTGTATCAGAAAAATGCTGGACGACTCGATGGACAGAAACCCAACTGGAACTTCCGAATAATATCATCTCTAAAACCACGACTGCGGAAATATTGCATACCAATAGCAATACCTTCTTCATACTCATGAAGAAAGCTCTCAAAAATATTTTGCAGCTCTTTCATTGACCAAGAACATTGATTCTCGTTCATTCTCCTGCTGCTTTTCCTCATTCGTCAGTTCTCGTTCATGCACCTCAATATGATACTTATTCGCAAGCCACTTCAAGGCTTCAGGATAAGTCATCTGCTCATGCTCCATGATAAACTTCACAGCATTACCCGCCGCACCACACGAAAAAGCATTTGTAAACACCTTTCACAGGACTAACGGAGAACGATGGTGTACGGTCATCATGAAAAAGGGCACAAACCTTTATAGCTTGTTCCCTGTCTTGCGTAAAGAAACGAAATCGCTGACTACCTCAACGATATTCGACGCATTCATAATCCCTATCTACAGTCGGTCTATCTATCATTATGCTACAAAGATAACACAAACCAATGAGATAGCAAAGTTAGAACAAGAAAAAGATAGATACCTCCTACAAGAAAGCCTTGACATAAACAGTCGACATCTATACCAAGATTTGATAAAATTCTCACACTGGATTCAATAAACGTTATATTCTTTCTTCACATCCTGCAGCAATTCCTCTTGTCTTCTTTCTTTTTTGCTCATAATAATCTTCATTGCAAAAGGTTGAGGCAATAAAAGAAATTCTGTTCCTTCACTCATCTTATTTTTCTGACAAGGTTGTGCCTCATAAATAGAGGTAACATTATAAACTTCAACTCCTTTTTTCTTCTTTCCGTCAAACTCTTCTTGAATATAATTAGAATAGCGACAACTACTTAGATAAAAGGAGTTATCCAATGAGCGATACTCTGCCTCAACATCAATCTGCCAGTCCTTATATTGATGTCCGTATATAGCATTGATTGTTGAGCGCACAAGTGCATTAGTACGGTGCTGCACATTATAAGCCAACCCCGTAGAACGTTTTGCTCTGAGGATGACATTTTGTAGGGTATCTATACATAAATAACCCGAATCTTTCCAATCTTTTTTCGACTTGAATAGGAGTCTTACCACATTGACACCCAAGCTTTCAGACTCATTATCCACATAGAACCGATGTTCCTTCACAAACTTCTCATCCATATCAGAAACAAAGTCATGGTAAAGCGTATTTTTAAGGTTACTATAGTCACAACCAGCTGACTTATCCTTAAAGGTGATAATATTCTCCAAGGGAGAGATTTCAAAGAGTTCCTTCTTTCTTACCAGTCCATTACTTACAAAAGCGATATAACACCGTATCGCCTACATTCTGTGTCTGATACTCATATCTTAGAACTCCATTACTTCTATACTTCTTTGCCTTCGTTTTTACAAATTTCATCAACATGGGTTTAATCCATGCTGGCTCGCCCGCAGGACTCACGACAACTTCCGAAAGCAACTGCATACTTTGCTCCATAAACAGTGTATCAGACAATACTTTCACGCTTTCTTTCTGATAGTTTATATGAGAAATCATCAGATTATCAAAAGCAAAATCCACAACAACTCTCCCCTGTTGGTCGCTAAACGTACTCCTCACTTTCCCCATGTAGGTGGTATATACACTTGCTCTACTCACAGGGATATTATTTGCTTTATCCCATATCACAAAGCCTTTCTGCGCAAATGAAGTCACAGAAAGACATAAAAAGACAATGCTAACGATAGTACGTTTATTCATTTGCTATATTAAGTTTATTTATCTGCAAAATTCTTTTATCTTCAAGGAACTGCAAGTATCAAAACTTCAAAAGGGTTAGAACTCACCACGCAAAAGGTATGAAAAAAAGAAAAAGTACACACAATATTATCTTCTTATTTTAGGTAAATAATGTACTTATAAACATATTGTATCATAACTATACACGCCCTTCTTCATCATGATACATACAACTTCATGGAATTATTTTTCATGAAAAAAATATTTATCTTCATGAACAAAAAAATATTTCTTTTCATGAAAATAATTCTTTCTGTTCACGTAAATAATTCTATATAGTACGAATATAACAAGATTGAAAAAGGCTATAAAAAGAGGATTCTGACAGAGCTTTTTCCATTAAAAATTAAGGGTTTTTAAATAGTAAAGGAAATATTATCATCCATCAACCTCCGCATCATTTTCTATGCTATACACTTAAGTTCAAATCGGTTATTAGAGCTTTACTTCCGTAAAAACAAATGAGGGTACAACCTCTTAAACTACAACACCTCCTCTAACTCCAACAAAACAGCTCATAGGATAGCTCCTAACAAACATAAACACAGTTAAGCGGTTTTTGTGCAACTTTTTTTGTTTATGTTGCAAAAAAACTGTACTTTTGCCCTCAACCAAAGCAATTGAATATTAAATAACACATTATTATATTTATGAGTTTGAAAATTGTAGTACTTGCTAAGCAGGTACCTGACACAAGAAATGTGGGAAAAGATGCCATGACAGCCGAAGGAACGGTAAACCGTGCCGCACTGCCTGCCATCTTCAACCCTGAAGACCTAAACGCTTTGGAGCAGGCTCTGAGACTGAAGGAACAGAACCCAGGCTCTACTGTAGGAATCTTAACCATGGGTCCTCCACGTGCCGGAGAAATCATCCGACAGGGACTCTATCGTGGTGCTGATACAGGCTGGTTGCTTACCGATCGTAAGTTTGCTGGTGCTGACACACTCGCTACTTCTTATGCTTTAGCGACAGCTGTACAGAAAATCGGTGATGTAGACATTATTATCGGTGGACGTCAGGCTATCGATGGTGATACCGCACAGGTAGGACCACAGGTTGCACAGAAGTTAGGACTCAACCAAGTTACTTACGCAGAAGAAATCCTGAAGATTGAGGATGGCAAAGCTACTATCCGTCGCCATATTGATGGTGGTGTAGAGACTGTTGTTGCTCCATTGCCAGTACTCATCACAGTGAATGGTACTGCTGCTCCTGCACGTCCTTGCAATGCCAAACTCGTGATGAAGTACAAGTATGCTACTTGTCCTATGGAACGCAAAGGTGATGAGCCTTGGACACATCTCTACGAGGAGCGTCCTTACCTCACACTGAACCAGTGGTCAGTTGCCGATGTCAACGGTGATGAGGAGCAGTGTGGTTTTGAGTGGTTCACCAACAAAGGTGAAGTCTGTTCAGAACATCGTCTTCCAAGCTAAGGAGAGTAAGACCCTCACTGGCTCAGATGGGGATGTAGAAGGACTCATCAAAGAACTGTTAGGAGAGAAGATTATTGGTTAAAAAAACGACAGAACAACTAACCAACCGACCAACAAGTCAACTGACTGGCCCTCCCCCATCCCCTCCCCCAAAGGGAGGGGCGTAGAATGTCCTGACGCTTTTATACATTGGCTACAGACAAATTATAAAGGGGAAAAGCAGCTTTATTATTTTTAATAAGGTCGCTGTACTACAGCAAGTGATACATTTCACCCTCCCTTTGGGGGAGGGGTGAGGAGGGGCCAGTTGAGGCCAGTTGAGGCCAGTTGAGGGGCAGTTAGTTGGATTAGTGCTTGGTCGAAGATTTTATTTATGAACAACGTATTTGTATATTGCGAAATAGAGGAAACCACCGTACAGGAGGTTTCACAGGAGCTGTTGACCAAGGGTCGCAAGCTCGCAAATGAGTTAGGTGTGGAACTCCATGCCATCGCTGCTGGTAGTGGCATCAAAGGAAAGGTAGAAGACCAAATCCTGCCATACGGTGTAGACAAACTCTTTGTCTTTGATGGTGAGGGACTCTTTCCTTACACATCAGCACCACACACTGACATTCTTGTAAACCTCTTCACTGAGGAGAAGCCACAGATCTGTTTGATGGGTGCTACCGTTATCGGTCGTGACCTCGGTCCACGTGTGTCATCATCCCTGACAAGTGGTCTTACCGCCGATTGTACTCAACTTGAGATTGGCGACTACGAAGATAAGAAAGCAGGTAAGCGTTATGAGAACCTGCTCTATCAGATTCGTCCTGCCTTCGGTGGTAACATCGTGGCAACCATCGTCAACCCCTGACCACCGTCCACAGATGGCTACCGTACGCTCTGGCGTTATGCAGAAAGCTATCTACGAAGGCGAAGCAAAGAATGAGGTTGTCTACCCAGATGTAGCGAAGTATGTCCCAGAGGTTGACTATGTCGTAAAGGTCATCGACTGTCATGTTGAGCCAGCACAGAACAACCTCAAGGAGGCTTCAATCGTTATCTGTGGTGGCTATGGTGTAGGATCTAAAAGAAGGGTTTCGACTTGCTATTTAAGTTGGCTAAGGAACTTCATGGTGAGGTTGGTGCCAGCCGTGCCGCTGTTGATGCAGGTTGGGTAGATCACGATCGTCAGATTGGTCAGACCGGTGTCACCGTCCATCCGAAGGTTTACATCGCTTGTGGTATCTCTGGACAGATTCAGCACATTGCTGGTATGCAGGACAGTGGTATCGTCATCTCTATCAACAACGACCCAGACGTTTCTATCAATGCCATCGCTGACTATATCATCAATGGCACCGTTGAAGAGGTTGTTCCGAAGTTGATAAAGTATTATAAGCAGAATAGTAAGTAAAAGCCAGCTGACAGAACAACTAACTGGCCCCTCCTTGCCCCTCCCCCGAAGGGAGGGGAGTAAAATGCGAAAAAGGGAATAAGAGGACTACTGTCGCTAAATACTTATTATCACAAGAGGCATAGCGTGTATAATCATTGACTAACTACCGACCCTATGACTAAAGAAAAATAGAAAGAAGTGCACTTACAAAAACAGCTTCACCTGACAGATACCATATCCTAAAAGGAATTCACCAAGGAGAATCGGAAAGAGATGACATTAGCAGAAGAGATTCTTTGGAACGAACTGAAAGGAATGAGAGGCGACTGTCATTTCAGAAGACAGCATCCTATAGGTGACTTTATTGTAGACTTTGTATGCCTTTCACAGAACTTAGTCATAGAAGTAGACGGAGCTTACCATAAGCAACCGCTACAAGAGGTAGACGATGAAACAAGAACAGAATACCTCAATGAAATGGGCTTTAATGTTCTTAGATTCACCAACGAAGAAATATACACGGACATAGACAATGTGATAGAACAAATAACCGAATTTATAAACAACGAATAAAAAGAGTACCCTAACCGTAAGAATCAGTACATTCTACTCCCTCCTTCGGGGAGGGGCAAGGGGAGGGCCACTCTACATTTTTATCATGGCAAATTATTATACTGACCACCCAGAAATAGCGTTTCACTTGGAGCATCCATTGATGAAACGCATCGTAGAACTGAAAGAGCGTAACTACGCTGATGCTTCTACACATGCTGACGCACCAGTAAACTACGAGGATGCTATCGAAAACTACAAGCGCATCTTGGATATCACTGGTGACATAACAGCAAACATTATTGCACCTAACTCTGAGGCTGTAGACATCGAAGGTCCACACCTCATCGACAACCGTATGCACTATGCCAGCAAGACCTTAGAGAACATTGAGGCGACTCGTCAGGCTGGCTTGTGGGGCGTTTCTATGCCTCGCCGTTATGGTGGACTGAACCTTCCAAACGTTGTCTTCTCATGATGTCTGAGTTGATTGCTGCTGCTGATGCTGGTTTCCAAAAACATTTGGTCGTTGCAGTCTTGTATCGACACACTCTATGAGTTTGGTGACGAGGAGCAACGTCAGAAGTTTATCCCACGTATCTGCGAAGGAGAGATGATGTCAATGGACCTCACCGAGCCTGATGCAGGCTCTGACCTCCAGCGTGTAATGCTCAAAGCTACCTTCGATGAGAAGGAGAACTGCTGGCGATTGAATGGTGTGAAGCGTTTTATCACCAATGGTGACTCAGACATCCACCTCGTCCTTGCACGTTCAGAAGAGGGCACACGTGATGGTCGTGGGCTTTCAATGTTCATCTATGACAAGCGTGATGGCGGTGTTGACGTACGCCATATTGAGCATAAACTCGGTATCCACGGCTCTCCTACCTGCGAACTTGTTTACAAGAATGCAAAGGCAGAGCTCTGTGGTAGCAGCCGAATGGGTCTTATCAAGTACGTAATGGCATTGATGAATGGTGCTCGCCTTGGTATCGCAGCACAGTCTGTCGGTCTTGAGCAGGAGGCTTACAACGAGGGCTTGGCTTACGCTAAGGATCGTGCACAGTTCGGCAAGAAGATTGTCAACTTCCCTGCTGTCTACGATATGCTCTCTCGAATGAAGGCAAAACTCGATGCTGGTCGTTCTCTCTTATATCAGACTGCTCGCCACGTCGATATCTACAAGGCTTTGGAAGATATCGCACGTGACCAGAAGCTCACCCCTGAGGAGCGTCAGGAGATGAAGAAATATACCCGCCTTTGCTGATGCCTTTACACCATTGGCAAAGGGTATCAACTCTGAGTATGCCAACCAGACAGCCTACGACTCTATCTCTATCCATGGTGGTTCTGGTTTCATCATGGAATACAAGTGTCAGCGTCTGTATCGTGATGCACGTATCTTCTCTATCTACGAGGGTACAACACAGTTGCAGGTTGTTGCTGCCGTACGCTACATCACTAACGGCACTTACCTTTCTATCATGAAGGAGATGCTTGAGGGCGAACTCTCTTGCGACTGCATGAAGGGTCTGCGCGACCGTGTTGCCAAACTTGTTCAGCTCTACGAAGAGGCTGTTGAGAAGGTGAACGCAAGCGAAAAACCAGGATGTTCACGACTTCCTTGCACGCCGTCTTTACAACATGACAGCCGACATCATCGGTTCTCTCCTCCCTTATCGAGGATGCTTCTAAGGCACCAGAACTCTTCAAGAAGTCTGCCCATGTCTTTGTTCGCATGGCAGAGGAAGAAGTTATCGGTCACACTGCTTATATCAAAGCCTTCAACCCAGAAGACCTTGAGCAGTTCAAGGCTGTGGAAGAAGAGAATGCTGAAGCATAATCCTTTTTGTTAAGGTTAACACCATACAAAAGCAACCGAGCACAACGCTTGGTTGCTTTTTTCATTGCAAAACAGGCTCTAACAAAGCTGATAAAGAACTATCTTCAACCCTATGTTCCTCCACGCACCAACGGTGCCTCTGTGTCTAACGATTGCAACTATATAAAACCTCTGTATTCTCCTTTGCTCTGTGTGACCTATCTTCAAACTTCTAATCTCAAACGGTATCACTACAAATTGCCGAAGACCCTTAAAACACTGCAAAAGTAGTACAATAAATAAGGAGAAGAAAAACTGAAATAATTATAAATATTAGTAGTTATCTGCTTATTTATAACTATCTTTGTCATTCATATTAAAAAGGAGAGAATAAGATGAAGAAATATTTTAAAAGCAAGTATGTTGCTGATGGGCTTATTGTTCATCCAGTCAACAACAGCATCTGCACAATGCCCAATCAAGGAGCAGATAATGAATGGAGACGATGGCGGAGAAGGTCTGGAAAAAGGCAAAACGTGAAAGAGAGAAGACTCCTGTCAGCCACACGCTGATTATCTTTTTGATAAGAAGACTGGCAACAAAACCACTGCTGAAAAGCCATCAAGAAGCAGGGCTGTACCCTACTCTACAAATACAAGGAGTTCAGTGGTGTAGCTGTCAAGGTTGACGAGAAACACGACGTTGATAAGGCTATCGCTGATTTCAAGAAAGTAAAGGGCGTGACGAGTGTGAACAAAGACGGAATAATGCAGTTGCAATAGTCCAAGCTTAATTCATCCAGAATTCATAATTCATAATTCACAATGCATAATTATGATTACTACTATAGGCTGTGTTTATTACTACAAGTAACTTGTTCACTTGTAAACCTACAAACTCGTTTACTTATGAACTTGTAAGCTTGTAAACTTGTTCACTTGCAAAAAACTCTGTGAACTCCCCAGACCGCATGGTCACTCTGTGGACTTAAGTGCTGTCTAAACCTCAGTGTAACTCTGTGAACTCTGTGAGAGAACCTTTTTAATTCATAATTATGATTACCTGTGTCCAATGTGTTTCTTACTGCGAATTAAGACTGGAATAAAGACAAAAAGAATAAAACAGCAAAAATACTCTTTTACCGTTTTTATTCTTTTTGTCTTTTACTTTATAGGTTTCCTCAAAAATAGGTAGCAATGAAATCTACTTACGTTAGTAAGAAAAACACCTATTATACGAAAAATAGTTTTTGTTTTTTTAGTTGCTGTCACATTTAACATTTCACGTAAATACGCTATCAACCAACAAGTTAAACACTAATTTTTGTATGACAGATATGACAAGAAAAATATTTTTTTAGGAATTTTCTTATCCTCAAAGAACAATTGAACCAGTAGCTTAAAAAGCAACTTCAAGCTGACATCACAGCTAACCATTCCACGATAAAGCTGTAGAAAGTAAGGTAGAGGCACTTGTATAACCAAGCCACCACAACCCAACTCTCCACACTTATTCCTTACCGGCTCATTGTCAGTATAAGTTCCTTCCCTTTCTCTAAGTTTACAGTTCCACTAAAAAATCTGGTTATCTTTGTTTATCTGTTTATCGGCGGTAGTGTGATAAACCTCCAACTGGTAGTTACCAGAAGGGATATTATTTATCTTGAAATATTGGTGTCCGGTAAAACTTTCCTCTCCAATTTGTTGTAATAAAGAATGCTTATAAAAGTATCATTTGGGGGTGTTTTTCTCTGAATATTCGGCTAAATTTCATTCAAATAATAGTTTTGAGTAACGGTTACTATTTGAAACAAAAAGTAAGCCCCCACTGGTTAAATGTACCTGTATTGCCGATAAACAAAGGCTTGTAGAACTTTCAATCAGTTTTTATCGGACACCAATAATCTTGAAATCAACATCATAGCGACAGATGCAGTTTGTCATCATATCCTTGTCAGGATACAGAACGAGGATAATCTTCCCCTCACTGCTGCTTGCTGCTACATAGAACAGGTCGATTGCACAGTTATCCATGACGTCTGCAAAGCGTGCCGTGACAGTATTCTCTTTACCGAGCAAGAGGTGCAACACAGACCGCTGTCCTATGAAATGATTATAGTAATCAGGACGAGACTCCATCAGAGAGGCTGAGGCCTTGCAGCCTGACGACTTTACATCACTTACTCCAACATTCCCAACAACAGCGTTCTCCGTCGTACATGACAACATCAGTACTGATAGACAGCATATAGCCAGACAATTAATAGGTTTCCAATATTTCATACGTATGTCTATTTATAGGGTTAGTTAACACAAAAAATTCTTCGCGAAGATAGTGTTTTATTTTGTAGAATGAAACTTTTCCCATGTTAAAAAGCCTATATCATGTTATTTCAATACCCAAGCTACTAACCGCAGTCCCTATCGTTCTATCCCTACACAAACCGTGTTTTATCTTCAACGATACGGAATGTCTGTATATCTGGCAAGACCTCTATCACATAGACTGTACCTGGATGGAAATTGAATTCCATTTCTTTCTTATAGATAATCTTATGCCCAGCGCGGTATTTCAAAAATCTGTATTCATAGAATTGAAATGTCACCCTGTGCCTTCCAGCAGTGATAAAATATCCATCAAACCACGAGAAACTTACGCCACGTCCATAAGTGATATCATCAACTTTGCTGATTGACACCCCGAAATTTCTGACTCTTTTATTGTATTTTGGCAGAAACAGTCTGCTATGCTTAGGATTACGGCGCAACCAAGCCCTTTTCTCATGCTTGAAGATGCCTATTGGCGAGACTACTATCAGTATTACTATAATGGGAAGTAGCGTCCTGACCAGTTGATCAGAAAATAATCCTCCCAATTCGCAGAAAAAAAAGGCGATAGGACAAACAAAGGCTACAAGAAGTCCTACCATTGCCCATCCTGAGAGTGTTGTTACATCAGGAAAAGAACGAACAGGAGAGAAACGGTAGAAAATAAAATTGCACAAGTATATCATTGCCTTTATGCCTAACAGCATAACTGCAGATCCTACCAAGTATTGGAAAAATAACGAATTTATAAGTGGACAAATTGCTTGTAACATTGTTCAGTTGATGGATTAATGGGGTGATGGGATAATAGGTTCACGAGTTAACAGGTTGACCCCCGACATCGCAAGCAACTTGTCTACTCGTCTACTTGTCTACTCGTCTACTTGTAAACTCGTCTACTTGTCAACTAATCACCTTGTGCATTTCATTTACAAAATTCTTCAGTTCAACAAAGTGGTCTCCAAAGACCTCTCGCCATCTATTCCTATTCAAAGGATATTCCATGAAGTCGCTTATCAGCAGGTCACCATTCTCGCTGAGATAGTTCAGTATCTCTTTCAGATACTGTTCTTGCTCACTTGTCAGATTGCCGTCTTTGATAAAGCGGCTATAGAGGGCTAACGCTTTCTGGCGGTCGACACCCTGTATGACACGGATAAACGCAGCTACATTATGGTTATATTTCTTTCCATTCGTAGCCTCATCAAACTCCGTACGTGTACCTAATTCTTCCCAGAAGATACGTTGCAACTCGTTGACATCATCTGTCGTCAGCTGCTCAAAGTTCTGTATCTTCCTTAATACTTCATTGTCCGTATGCTTGCCAAATAGTCTATCACACGGTCGTGATAGGTAGCCTTCAGCGTGACAGGAGCAGCCACAGCATCCGAACTGATTGCATCTTCAATGTTGATAACAAATCTTCTCTCGTCCCTACTCTCGGCTAACACGTGCACCAACTCACGTAGTTCCTTCCTCACTCGTTCAAGACTATTCAGCGTACTATGTTCCCAGAAGATAGCTGTCTGCACCTCCTTAATCGTTTCCATCCGCTCTCTCACAGCTGGGATAGTGGCTTTCTTCTCTAACAGTTGCGCAATCTTAATCACACTCGCACGACTGTTATCAGCCTTCACCGTACTGTCTACCTGCTCTAACTGTAGATAGAGCATCAGCACATCGAACTTCTTTGCAGCCTCATTCTCCTTCGGACGGGGCAATAAATGGGCTATTCCCTTCAATTCGGCAACGGCTAAATCACTCAGACAAACCCACGCCTCCCACTCACGATAGGGTTCTATCGTCTGCAGATGCGCTCTGACATCAATGCGCGCCCTACTGAGTTGGCTCACCTGTGCGTGTAGGATTTCCTTCAACTCGTCATGTAGTCGACGGTCGTCTTCCTTCTCTTGATGTTCTGCCGACTGTAGTGCAGCAGCGATATCGAGCCTCAACGCATAGAGTCGTTCTGTCAACGACTTCACAGCGACAGGGTTTGCGCCATCACTATGTACTGAGAAATACTCGAAGTTATTACACCAATCGAAGATATAGAACTCTTTCTTGTCAGCATCACCAAACACCTTCGGACAGAGACGTGTACCACGTCCTATCATCTGCATAAACTTAATCTTCGACTTCACACACTTGAAGAAGACAAGATTAAGCACCGATGGCACGTCAACACCTGTGTCAAGCATATCGACACTGACAGCTATCTGTGGATTCTTATCCATCTGTTCGAACTTGCGTATAAGCTTGTCCGCCTTGTTGACATAGTTATCAATCAGCTGACAGTAGTCGGGATCTTTCTCTGGATAGAGCGTGCGGAAGCGTTCAACGATGAGTTCTGCGTGCTTGTGGTTCATGGCAAAGATGATAGTCTTACCTATCTCCTCCCCACTCTTCACCTTCAAACCCTTTTCCATCAACTCCATCAATACCTTGTCAACGGTATCTATGTTGAAAAGATACTTGAAAATCTCTTGCGGAAGGATATCACGATGATATTCGTCGTCGGGTCCTAAGCCTGCTAAAGACTTCTCATAGTCCATTAGTCTTTCTGCTTCTTCACGGTCCTCCTTCGACATTTCATCCCATTTTGCACCACGTTCCATTATCTTAGAGTGATACTGCAGTGTTTTATAAGGACAGAGATAGCCATCCCTGACAGCCTCATCAATGTCGTAACTATAGTTAGGCATACCATTATCTAACTGTAGAAGGTCGTAGGTATTGCGGTCTATCTCATCACGTGGGGTGGCTGTCAGACCGATAAGCAACGAGTCGAAATAGTTGAAGATGGCACCATATCTACCAAAGACACTTCGATGAGCTTCGTCGATGATGATGAGGTCGAAGCGGCCAACACTAAAGGTTTTATCCTCTCTGTCGAGGTAGTTTATCATCGTTTGATAGGTAGAGAAGAGGATACGTGCCTGCATGTCAGGTGCCTTTTCTTCGCTCAATACCGACATAGAAACGCTTGGCAGCAAGGCTTCATAGTTTTTATGTGCCTGACCGACGAGTGCCGTACGGTCTGCAAGAAAGAGTACATTCTTCACCCAGTCATTACGCATGAGGATGTCGCAGAGCGATATACTCACACGTGTCTTGCCTGTTCCTGTTGCTAAGACGAGCAGTCCACGACGATGCTTGGTGTTAAACCACTCCACGATACGCTTGATAGCCGTCTGCTGATAAGGGCGGTCCGTGATTTCTTCTTTTATCGTTACGTCCTTTATCTCTGCCCTTCCGCGCTTCTGTATCAGCCTTTCGAGGTCGTCCATAGAGTGGAAAGAGATCACGTCACGGTCTGGATAACCCATTCCGTCAATAACCTTTGTCGTGAAGCCATTGGTGTAATAGATGACAGGGCGCACACCATATCGCTTCTCTAAGCAGTCGGCATAGAGTGTTGCTTGGTGCCGTCCTTCTGTTATGGCACGGCAGGTTGCCTTGGCTTCGATAACGGCTAAGGGCTTACCCCCACGACTAAAGAGAACATAGTCGGCATAGCCTTTCCCCGAAGCAGTGGGCATTCCGTCCACTTCCACCTCTATACAAGCCTTTCCACCCTGCACCTTTCCCTTCTCCTCTAAGAGGTCCCAGCCAGCTTCCATGAGCATATCATCGATGATATACTTCCTTGTTATTGCCTCACTGGCAAGACTTTCACGAGGTATCACCACTGGTTGTGGGTCGTCGAGCGTCTCTTTCTGTACGCTGTTGACCACCTCCATCTCTACCTTTGGTTCTGGACTCGTGACGAGGGCAACTGTGGTAGTCGGTGCAGAGATTGTTGTTGCATCAAATGGTGGGATATTCTTCACAGCATCCCAACGCCCCATAAAACCTGCAACGACGTTATAAAGCGAACGAAGACAGCGGAAAGCCCTCGCACGAGTGATAGGTTCACCACCATCATGGCTGGCTGCATTGCCTACCTTCTTTACGAAATAGATGTCCTTAGAGAATCCATAATCGTGGTTGATAAAGGCATCTGTCTCTGGCAGGCGTAACATATCGTTGAGTGTCATACGCTCGTCAACGGTTACACCTTTTTATTTTTCAGCATCTGCTTCATCAGCCATTCAAGGGCTTTACGTGCGTTATTGGCAGACGCATCAGGGTAGATTGGTTGTTGTTCTTCAGCCAACCTGCAATAGTTATGCAGGCTTTTAAAGCTTGGTATTTGGTCAGCTACTAATCGTATGTAATCAAAGTTTTTAGCCATGTCGTCTTTCTATGTCTTTATGTTTTTATCTTACTCGTAGATTATATTAAGTCTCCAAAAATCTTTTTGTAAGTCTTGTCAACAAATTAATCAAACCAATATTGCATTCGAGAAGCAAGTAGAGTCTCTAAATCCATAATTATCTTCTGAATAATAGCTTTCTGTTTCTCTATCTGTTCTATCTTATTTGCGAATGTATTCTGTATCGAGATAGGAGGAATACATATAGATATACTTGCAATCTCTTTTGTTGATATATGCGTCACCTTAAACCCTTTAGCATATTTTTGCCTTCTCATTATAGAACGCTTTTGTCCTTGTGTAATACGAAAGGTATATGCCATTCTGGTTATGATGGAATATTGCTGCATCTGAGCCGACAACCACATCAAAGTTTCCAAGCCATGCTGTGCTTTTACAAGAACCCTCAACATCCTCACTGGTAATCGCTAAAATAAGATCACCTGAATGTGCAATCTTATACTTCGGAAGTAAGTCTTTAGGTATAAAGGTTATGGGTTTTCTTGTATATGCACCAAATATTGTATGTAGCTGACCATAATGAATACATGGTAAACCATCATCTACGAAGTCTTTTTTAGATATTCCAGCACCCCTTTCTAAGGTTCCTATTTCCCCAAATGTCTTCACTTCCCATCCTTTCTCATTCTCCACAGGGTCTCCAAACATCTCATAAAAGATGCTTTGTGCAAGTGCGTCATAGTCTTTAAGCTGCTCTTTCTTAATCCGTATCAGCTCGTTTAGCTTATCAAGTTCGGAGACAATGGATAGCTGGGTAGACTTAGGAGGATATCCTATATGTATTTTTGAGAAACTCTTCTTATTTATGATAGGAACAACAGGAGCATTAGCAATAAACTCTAATTGCTTTCTTATAGATAATAAGGCATACGTCAAATACCTTGAATTAATTTTGTTATTAGGAATAACTGCATTAATCTGCTGATTGGTACATCCTTCTTGTAAAAGTAGCCCCACCTTACCGATAGTCCCAATACATGTCGTTAAAAACACTTCCTGCAGGTAATGGACGAGAAACTGATAGCCCTTTAGATGAAACATAATTCTCTGTTTCGTGAATACTGCCAACACCGTTTAGAGGTAAATCGCTTGGCTTAACAAAGCAATACTCTTTTGGGAAATAATTACTTTCATCATTAGTAGAAGGCGTTGCTCCAGTCACTATAGTACCCAAATCATCTAACTTCTCATATCTCCACCCTTCTTTCATACATTATTCTCCTTCACTCTTTTGCTGTATCCTACAAGCTTGATTCCGTTCAAACCACTGCATATCAATCCCCTTGCATACCCTCTCGCAGCCAAAAGCATATACCCTTGTAAAAGTCAGTTGATTATTCATTCACTCCTCCTCCAACATTTCCATGAGTGCATTATAACCACTTAGATAATCCGCCTCATTCGCTTTTAGACGAGAAAGGATGTCGTTGACAGACTCATAGGTGACTTTCTCACGCTCTACCTCCTTATACTTGTTAATGGAGAGGTCGTAATCATTTCGCACGAATATCATCAACAGACACCATAAAGCTCTGTTCCTTTGCGACTGCGATTAGCTTCGTCAGCAAGATTGTGGAAGCGGTTGACAACATCAGGGATGTCATTCTCAGCTATTGGCGAACGCTTGTCGTCGAGCGAAAAACCGTCCGTCTTCATATCATAGAACCACACCTTATCCGTTCCGCCACTGTTGGTCTTGGTAAAGACAAGTACTGCCGTGCTGACTCCAGCGTAGGGGTTTGAAGACACCGCTCGGCATAGAGACGACAGCCACTAACTGCTGCTTGTCGACCAGTTCCTTACGCATTGCGATGTGCGCCTTAGACGTTCCGAAGAGAACACCGTCTGGAACGATGCTTGCACAGCGACCGCCCACCTCCAACGAACGTACGAACTGGGCGAGGAAGAGTAGCTCGGTCTTCTTCGTATCAGCATAGGCAAGAATCTTCTTATTCACATTTCCCTTGTCAAGACTACCCGCAAAGGGTGGGTTAGCAAGGATGAGTGTGTAGCAAGACTCGTCATTGTTCTGCTCGGAAAGCGAGTCGCGACGTGCCAATTCAGGTGCTGTGATGTCATGCAAGAGGAGGTTCATTGCTCCGATACGCAGCATCGTTGGGTCGGTATCGTAGCCATTGACGAGTGAAGACTTGATATGCTTCACCGATTCTGCCGTATAGAGTGCCCGCTCGTGATGCTCCTTGATATACTTCACTGCCTCCACCAAGAAGCCAGCACTACCCATTGCAGGGTCGCAGATAAAGTCGTTAGGCGTTGGCTGCATCATGTCTACAATCATACGGATGATGTGGCGAGGTGTGCGAAACTGTCCGTTCGTTCCCGAAGCTGCCATCTTACCGAGGATATACTCATAGACATCGCCCATCGCATCACGGTTGTTCATGTCGAGGGCATCAACCCCATCGACCACCTTCGTCAGTGTACGAGCATCAGAGATAAGGAAGGTAGCCGACTGCATATACCTACTGTAGGCACTCTCCTCACCTGTTCCGATGGTTTTGATAAACTCAAAGACATTCTGACGAACCATCTGAAACATGTTTTCTGGACCCGTATGGCGGAATACTGACCAGCGCATACTCTCGTAGGGCACCTCTTGTTCGGTGACAGGGTTCAGCCAGTTCTGCCCAACAAGGAAGGTAGGATTCTTTACTTCGGTATCAAAGTCGCGTGCCATATCTTCCTCTTGTAGCTGCTTGTCGTCAAGCATCTTCATAAAGAAGATATAGGTCATTTGCTCTAAAACAGTAATAGGATTGGTGATACCAGAAACGTGGAAGGTGTCCCATATCTGGTCAATCTTGGTTTTTTTATCTCGCCAGTTATCATCGTTATCAGTTTACGGATTATAGATTGTGCTTGCCCTCTACCAAGCAAGACGACTACAAATGTACAAATTATTTTCCAATTCTTTCACTTGGAAACTTTGAATTTTGAACTTTAGTCTTTGCCAAAAGAAAGCAGAGATATGGATTGGTTGACATAAAAGAAAAAACAAAAGAGTATGTAGCCTTTGGATAGAAAGGACTTATCATACAAATTGTGGTTCTTCCGAAATATGAAATGACAAACTAAAAAGCTTACATAAAAAGGCACACAGAGTTACGGAGAGGACGGAGGTAAAGGCAATAACACGGAGGTGCCGATGGCACATAGAGCGACGGAGGCGTAGCGTACAGATTCCTGATAGCTCTGTTGGGGTAAACGCTTTATGTATAAAGTGCTAATGGAATTGGCAAACTATCTCCATTACTCCACGCACCGACGGTGCCTCCGTAACTTCCATTACTTTGTTTTAATAATCCTCCGTACTCTCCTTTTCTCCGTGTGACATTTCGTCAGAGACCTAAGCTTAGGCGAATCATTATCATTCAAAATATCTGAAGACCCTAAATTGTGTCTCCATTTCTTTGTATTTCTGTAAGAAAAACATTATATTTGCAAAGAACTAAAAAAATAGAACTCTATGCCTACAATCGCACTACTAACACTTAACGGACATAGCTATGATGTCAGGCTACTCAACCAATGTTTCGGACTGCTCATTAGGTGACTTACACCCCAAAAATATAAAGTAACAATAATGAAAAAGCATCCTACTAAAAAAATCCTGTCAATAATAAGTCCAGTTATTATCCTTGCAGCTTTGGGGCATTATGCAGGGAGTATGGTTTGATGTAGAGGAGTCTATTGAAAGAGGAGATACAGAAGTCTATCATCCATCTTTCATTCAATATTTATTGTATTATTTGGTAAGTATCGTTTTGTTTGTACTTTCTTGGCTGCTGCTGAAACATGAATATAAAAAAATACATCATCTGCTTTTTTTGCAGATAGTATATGCAACTATTTTTAGTATTAGATATTGGCATTATACTGATATGTTTCCTTGCTCTTTAAATCCGATTATCTTATTGTTCGGACAAACGAGGCGATAGCTTCACCATTGTTTTTATAATACAGTTTACTTAAACGATAAAGATGAACAATTATTTATTACAGCAATGAAAAAATTGGTTTCAATAAACAAATAACAGGTAGAAATAAAAAGGTATTTAGTGATGCAATCCAAGAAAGAAAAGGAACATTGCATAATTCTCATTTTGCATTCTGGTTTTAATGAGGCTGTTGTAAAAGATTGTCACTCTGTCTATTTTAATACTTTTTATTGATATCTTGTAAGCAGAAAGTTTTGTCTCAACCTTGTCAAAATTTAATCGTTAAATCTTCTAATAATGTATTTTTACTTGGTGATAGTATTGTCGCTAATAGTGCTTTTTCCAATCAAGTAAACACCTCTTGTGCAACAGGGAAAGGAAGGGTGTATACTTGAAAAAAACTGACAACAGATTACTACAGTTCACTTTCCAAAAGAATCGGGTTCGGTTTTGAAATTAGATAAGACACATCAGCTATCACTCAAAAATTTATAAGAAAAAAAGAGTAGTACGGAAGAACATATAAGAGCCTATGCCCTGCTTTCTGTAAACAACTTGGTTTCTGATTCAATTCTGTGCTATGAATATTACAATAATGCCAATACACTTTCTTGTTATGAACAGATATATTACATCAATATTAACCAACGCAAGATATGGACTGTTATGCTGACTTATGACGAAGAAAGTGCAGAAGCTAACAATGTAAATATATACAAAAATAGATTTAAACACAAACCGCTTTAGAAAAGAAGTCAGCAATAATGGAAAGGCATATAAGTCTGCAAGCGATAAAGGAACTGCTTTTATTAAGGAATTATATCCTATGACTCACCACCTGTTCCTTTCCTCCAAAGACAAATCAGAGGACAACCGACGGTTTTGTCAGTTAGGCTAACAAGACGGTAGATTTACTATTGTTTTAATGATACGGAATTGTCTTATCAAACTACAATTGTTAGGTAACTTCTGCCCTCAGCATAACAAGGTAGCTACAAACACATAAATTATGCTCCAACTCCTCTGCTTGTATTCAAACTTCTTTGGGGATTAGCCAAGCAACTTAAAGAATAAAACTAAGCCTTCGCACGATATGTGCGGAGCCTCCGCACATGTCGTGTTGATGCTCCGCACATATCGTGTTGAGGGTTTAAATGAAACTCCTCTACCGACTCTTTTACTGCACAGGGGCTTGTGCATAGACCTTCAAGCCGAACTCGTTGGCATAGGCGTAGACATGTTCGAGGATGTCAGCCATGGCATGCTCGTAAGGAATCCAGTCTTTCTGACGTAGGAAGAAGTAAAGTTCCATAGGGATACCCGCCTGTGTTGCCTCCAATTGACGTACGAGGAGAGGCATCTTCGCATTGACATCCTCACGCTTGGCAAGGTAATGCTCCATGTAACGACGGAAGAGAGCAGTCGTCACAACCTCACCCTTTAGGTCGTCCGCCTTAGCAAGTCCCTTATCAATTAGCTGTTGTTTGAGTCCATCGTCAGCAATACGAATACTGCGAACATCAAAATAAATCATCTTCTTGACCCTTTGTCCCTCTACATCCTGCACTCCTTTCCAGTTTTGGAACATTCCACTAACTAATGTAAGAGGCGGTACGGTGGTAATCGTATTATCTGATTGACGAATCTTTACAGTTGTGAGTGTAATATCAATGACCGTTCCATCCACGAAGCCGCCAGGTAGAGTAATATGGTCACCAATATGTATCATCTCGTTACTCGTCAGTCGGACACCAGCAACAAGACCATCAATCGTGTCCTTAAAGACTAACATAAGAACGGCAGAGGTTGCTCCTAAGCCAGCTAACAGCGTCATCGGACTACGATTAATAAGGATTCCAACCACCACAATCACAGCAATAAAGATAGCAAGAATCTTCAATACGCCACAGAAAGACTTAAGATAAAGACTCGTCGAGTCACCGGGTTTCGTGTTGAGATAGCGCAGGCGGTCGATGAGTTTCGTCACAAGTCGCGTCGTTGCTATGGTAAGATAGACGGCAGTTAGCCGTGTCAAAGCCACCTGAACGACATGGTACTGATAGAAGACAAGCGGCATCAACTGCCATATCACCAAGGCAGGGACAATGTGGCAGGCTGTGCGCAGCACTTGATGGTCAAGGACTACATCGTCCCATCGAGCTTGCGTACGCTTTACCAGACGAAGAACAAGGGGAACGAATAAGTATTTACAGATTCGTTCGGCAATGAAGCCAACAAGATTGCTACTAATGCCAACAAGACATGACGCAATACAGGAACGGTATGACCATGTACACCGATTGACTCAATGATGTTCTCGACAAAGATTCTTATCTCTTCAAGGACATCTTCAAGGAGATTATGAGGGAAGCTTTTGGTATCATAAATTTCTTTTTCTTTTTAAAAGGGTTATTGGGCTTATTAGGCTAATAAGGCTAATTGGGCAAATAAGGCTAATTAGCCTAATAAGCCCTATTGGCACAACGCCACACAGATTTTGTTTTGGAAATTACGCATAGGTCCATTGCTGAGTCCACCATTATTAATAATAGAGAAACAAAGCAGATGACCATTGGAAGCAGTGAGATAACCCGCAAGTGAGCTGACACCCTTCACCGTACCAGTCTTTGCACGTACGTTGCCAGCTGCCGCCGTACCACGCATTCGCCTCTTCAAAGTTCCGTCTACGCCAGCTATCGGCTGTGCTTCAAGATAGGCACCATAGATATCTGAGACGCTGATAAGCATAGCGCAAGAGTTTTGTTTCAAGTTCGGCACTGACATAGTTATACAGAGATAAGCCAGAACCATCAGCAACATTATAATCACGAGGATTCAGTCCGATACGGCTGAAAAGTGCGTTCTCATACTGGCGTGCGGTCTTTGCACCTGCCCATCGTGTGCCACCATTAGCAGCCAACTGATAGAACATAGACTCAGCATAGAGGTTGTCGCTCACCTTCATCATACGATGGAGAACCTGACGAATAGAATGTGTACGTGTCGTTAGCAACTGTGCATCAGTTGGTAGCTGACGTTCGCCAGTAGAACCATTCAGCGTCACCCCCATATCTTCTAACTTACGGGAGAAACGATAGGGTGAATTCGTCCTTACCATCAACCAACAAAGGAGAGAGCGTAGGATTCTTATCATCCCAACACCACCCCTCGCCCAAACGGTCACGATCCTTAAAAAGAGAGGTCGGCATAGACACTGCCTTCTATCGTCTTGATACCTAAGTCTCGTACGGCACGTGCCATCTCTGTCAAATCCGAAGAAGAGAGCATTGGGTCCATACCACCAACACAATAGAGGTCGCCACGCAATACTTGCGTAGAGTCGTCAATCACACCCGTATAGTAAAGGTTTGTCTTAAAGTCATAATCAGCCCCAAGTTTATCCAATGTTGCAATAGCAGTAACACACTTCATCGTAGAAGCAGGGCGCATGTGCAGACGTTCACGGAACTGGTAGACAGGGTACATCATCCGTTAAATCCCATACCATCACACTTGTTTGTACGGTTTCTAAAAGCGGACTTCGGAGTATTCCATCCAATCGGGCAGTGATATTCTCCTTCCAACTAAGATGGCTATCCGTGGTAAAAGCAGGGATGATACTATCGGTATCTTCCTCTTCCTCACTAACATCATTAGCAGTAGAAGTCTCCTTAGGTTGAACAGCTGTAACTGCTTTCGGATGAAGTATATTCGCAACCTCCGTACTATCTAAATATGCCTGCGCTTGTACAGGCAAACTCAATACGACACCGAAGATTAGTGCCGATAAGTATTTTTAATTTCATACTTCGTTATCTTTCTTTTTCTAATCGTTTTTTTCAGTGCTGATAAAAAGTTATCAACATTATCAGGCTGTACGCTGACAACACTGCCATTCATCATCTCTAACAATGCATAATAACCGAGACGAAAGGCAAATGGCCGTTTCTCAATAGTCTTCACATCACTGAGCAAAACACGCTTTGTCAGTCCAACTCTTCCTGTCTTTATCTGCAAAAATATCGTCATCGGTCAATACATATTTAGTATGAATGGCACGATCAACGGCTCTTATCGTCACAACAATAAGCAAGAAGCCTAATACGACCATCAGACTATTCGTACGATGCCAAAGACAGAAGAAGGCAGCAAGGGCAAAAACCACGATGGCTCCCATGTCATTTATCGTCACTTTATGTTGGAAAGTTCTCATATTAACTGCAAAAAGTACAAAAAAAGCCTTTGTACGTCAATATATTACATAAAAAGATAATGGCAACCAACGAGTGGTTGCCATTATTAGGGGGGAGGTTATTAGGCTTATTAGGCTAATAGGGCTAATAGGGCTAATTAGCCAAATAGCCTTACACTAACTTCGCAATAATATCCTCGCGGTTGCCTGGCAGCATGTCAATGACTGGAATTTCAGGCATTGTATAGCAACCCGGAGCAAGGCGCATACTAGCACGTGCCACGTTAACAAGTACCTGTGCTGTGAGCGCAGGGTTATTGATAGACATATCGAAAGAGAAGTGCTGGTTGTGGGTCTTACCACTCACACCCTTACGAGTCATGTGAACGCCATGACCAACATCGTTCAAAGCTGCGACGCTTGGTACAGCAAACACGTGTAACTCGTCGTGTGCAAAGTAGTCATCAGCCTTAAGTTCCTTTGTTACATCCTCAAGGTTAGCACCCTCTTCTAACTCAACATAAACCATACGGCGATGAATTCCCTCACCGAGAGGAATAGTCATTGACAAAGCTTCCTTAACGCCCTTCTTGCTACGAGCCACTACAGAGTGACCCATTGAACGACCCGGACCAAAGTTGGTATAAGAAAGACCTTCTGGTGCGAGGCTCTCTAACAAGATACGAACAACTGAATCAGATCCTGGATCCCAACCAGCAGCAATAACACTAACGGTATTGGTGCGCTTGTTGTTCTCCATTTGCTTAGTACGATAGTCAAGGATTGAACCGTGAATATCAAAAGAATCTACAGTATTGATACCCAATGCAGAAATCTTCTCAGCATATTCTGGACAGCTACGAGTTGGTGCAGCGAGGATAGCCACATCAACATCTTTCAACTTTGTTATATCATCAACAACCTCGTATGGGGTCAGTTCCAATGGTTTATCCTTGTCACCCTGACGGCGAACGATACCTGCAATCTCAAAAATCCTTTGCTGCTTCAAGTGCCTGAACACTGTAAACACCAATGTTACCATAGCCTACGACGGCTGCTCTAATCTTTTTTTCATATTCTTTACCTTTAACAGTTTAGTTCTTGTTATCTCCTGCAAAAGTAACGTTTTATTTAAAGAAAGTATAACACAAAAAAAGTATTTTAACATAATTATGTAATTAAAAAAGAACCGACAACCACTCGAGCCTACAACTGGCCACCACCAACTGGCCCCTCCCTTACCCCTCCCCCAAAGGGAGGGGCGTGATCTCGAGATACCCCTTGTGGTTAGTTTGTGAGTTTACAGGTTAACAAGTGGACGAGTTTATGAGTTAATCGGTTATTTAATTCGACGGAAGTTATTTCTTTCAAGCAATAGACAAGCATATAGTACATTTTTACGCCCCTCCCTTTGGGGGAGGGGTAAGGGGAGGGGCCAGTTGGTGGTGGCCGGTTGTGCCTTCTTTTTTTATTTATACTTGAGTTCGGGATAAGTTTAGCATGAAAAAAGTTCCAACTGCCTTGTTTTTTCCACATACACCGGCAGTGCCTCTGGCTTGTTATCAAAGAAGCAGTATGCTGTAAGGGCAGAACACAAGTTCATGATAAAGTTGTGTATCGAGCGGTGTCTTGAGTGAACAAGGTTGGCCTTGTTCTTAAGCAGTTCGTTAATGCACTCGATGATGTATCTTTTCCTCAGCATGATCTTGTCCCACATAGGCATCAGTTTGTTCTTCATCTTAGCCTTGAGCCCATGAACGAGTTGGATACCTTGACCGAACAGGCTCTCAAAGAGTTCCTGCTTGATATATCCTCTATCAGCGAAGACCTTCCCAAACAAGACCTTTGCAAACACCGTCCACACCCTGCTATCCCTGTCATCCACATTTGCTCCTGTAAGACAGAACGTTATCACTTCACCAGAATCATTGCATAGCAGGTGCAGCTTAAATCCATGGCACCAGCCCATGGTGCCCTTTCCGTCCTTGGCAAGGCCGGCAAAGACTTTGTTGTAATATCGTCGTACATTGTGACACACGGGTATCATTGTGCTATCAACGAATGTTATACCCGTACACTTGCCGAAGGCATAGAGTTTCATGAACAGCATCATCTTAAAGAACACTCTTGGCATGAGTTCAACGAAGCGGTTATATGAAACCGCATCAGGAAAAATCCTGACGCATCACCCTTTGACCCAATTCAAATAATACTCCTTGAAATTGCGATATGCGCCGAAATGATAGCATACCAAAATGGTCATAATCTCACTTTCTGAGAGCCTGCCCTTGCGGTTTCGGTAGCGTTTGCCGTCACTGTTATGAGACGGTAGACGCAGGTTTTTTTCGCAAATTCGGCACTCAAATTCTTATCAAACTCGTCGATTATACAGAAAAATTTCAGTAACTTTTGTCCTTGGTAATCATCGTTCAAAAAATTTGTAATCTATTGATTATCACCTATAAAGATACGAATTTTTGACGAGATTACCAACTTTTTACAAGCCTTTTTCTTATCCCGAACTC
>BNJV01001658.1_pt1 | contig 35700 bp, 39 predicted proteins | sample 8540591 | NCBI WGS metagenome assembly BNJV01 (sample SAMD00202457, study PRJDB9452) | human saliva metagenome | host: Homo sapiens | reverse complement strand
CCACTTCTTGGCTGGCTTCAGCAAGGTCTTCTGCCTTTTCCTGGACAGTTTGAGCACCTTCTGCGACCGCGTCCTTGGCGTCATCGGCTACTTCTGCGTATGGCGATTGCCTATGTCGGGCTATACCGAAATATGCAGGATCTCGTAGACATTCATACCTTGAATTTGATCCGGCAAGTTTTGGAAGAAATAATATTCTGAGCATTCCCATTTATCGGGGTTATAGATTAATAAGCGAGCCAGGTCCTGGTCAGTGTCACAGGAGAAGGTCAATTCCTGCATGGTGGCAGACTCTGGGATAGCTCTTTTGAGCTCTATGCAGTATCGCGCTGACAAGAAATCATCACTTCTTTGGAAGGATAAGGGAACCCCAATGGGGATCTGTTGCCAACCAAAAGACTTGAGAATGTTGTCGTAGAAGCCCTGCCAAATGAATTGGTTCATCCCGTCTACTCCACTCCACAAATAGAGGGGCGCGTATTGGTTTGCCTGGGCATCGTGTTCGCCCTTGGTCGAAATCAGATAGGCCTTGAAAATTAAATCCTGGAAGCCATCTGTCTTGGTCCCATTCTCTCTGACCCGCTGCCGGATAAGATTCATATCAAAATCATCTGGCAACTGAATTTTGTATTGCATTGATAACATGGTCGTTCACCTCAACTTATATCTAACCTTCGGTCCCTATTATTATATCGCTTCTCCAATAGTCTGTCATTTAATCTAGCTGGGTTTTTAGGGGGAAGGAGGTGTGATTTATCTAGGTTTATTGTCTAGAGTTGAATCTTTTTCACTCTCAGAAAAAGGAGAGGACTGATTTAGTCCTCTCCAGATTATAAATCTCATCAACCCACTAGAGTTGACAAAGAGACAGAATGAGACTAAAAAAAAGCGCACAATCTGTGCACTTTGTTTTCACTTGATTTACAAAAGAAAGAGTCCCACTAGTAGGGCTGTCAATCCGACCAGGATAAAGAGGTAGGCTAGCCAACGCGGCGCTGGTTTTTCTTCCACCACTATTTTCTTAGGCATATAATTTCCAGAAATTAGAAACATCACCCCACAAAAAATCGCTGCAATTTTATTAATGTTGAAGTGGGAATCAAGCGCATAGAAGAGAATGGAAAGATAGACAGCAATATGGTTCAAAGGAACAATCCAAAGGACGAAGCGGGCAAAAGCTGGCTTGATGATTTCTCGGTAAGCCATTGCCCCATAAACAATCAGCTGTATCAAAGTCATAAAGATTGGCAGACCCCAGATAAAGAGAAATTTGGGTGCATACTCAAATGTCGGGCTAATTGGCGACACGAAATTGATCCTAATATTGTCTGGCAAACTAGGATAAATCCATAAGGCATAAGCAAGTGGCAGCCAAATAACCAAGAAAGTCAGCAGCAATTCCCTAAGGTTATTTCTCAGTTTCGTTTTCATTTTTTTTCTCCCTCCAAGCGCGGCAATCCAGACCAAAATTTCCTCAAAAAAACCGTGGCATCTAAATGGTAGTAAATGTAATTTTTCTGCCGTTCTTCATAGATAAGCCCTGCTTTTTTCAGTTGGGACAAATGATAAGACACCGTCGCTCCCGTCAAATCAAAGACTTGAGCGATCTCGCCAGCCGACTTGGAACCTTTTTTTAATATTTCTAATATTTCCCGCCGAACTGGATCGGCTAGGGCTTTCATGGTTTCACTAATTCCCAATTTTGATACCTCTTAAAAATGGATTGATGACATATTTCCGGCTGAGGAAAAATAAAGTTCCTCGTTTTACATAAATCAAGACCCCAATGTAGACAAGCAAAGAGCCATGAAGCGCCCCGCCCAAATGACCAAGATTTTCTGCCAGCAATCCTCCTAAAACCTATTTAGAAAACTTTCAAATTCTTTTCTCCATTATACTTTTTTTGAGGATAAAAGACAAGGAGGGCTTAGCTAAATACTTGCTTTTTCTTGGCTAGATAGGCGGTGACAAGAGCAGCCAGAGCCATGACAATGACTACGATGCCCCCACCTGATATTGGTTCGCTTTGACTTCCTACTAGGAAAGGATTGGCTTGACTGGACAAAGTCGTCTGTAAAAAACTGCCGTGCTGGAGATTGTTGCCCGCCCCAATCACTCCAAAGACGCCTAGATAAATCATGTTATGGGCCGCATGCAGTGCTGTGACCAGCCAGAGATTGTCCGTCAGTGCAAAAAAAGGAGGGAAAGGAAAATCCCTGGTCAGAAAGACATTGAGGATATAAAGGACGGACGTTCCACCTTTAAACATATGAATAACCGCAAAGAGCAGGGAGTTGAGCAGGACAGCCGGCAGCAAGCTCAGTTTGGTGCGGAGCTTGTTCATGACAAAGCCGCGGTAAATCATCTCTTCAGCCAGCGCCTGAAAGAAGAAATTGACCAGGAAAAAAAGAGCCAAATTCCTAGATTGAACTGCTTTTTCGACTTGAATGTGGAGCTGTCCGCCGAGCAGATTGAAGCCCACTTCCAGAAGGACTAAGAAGAAACCCAGTGCTGTACCAAGCAGCAGATTGAACCCTAATTTTTCCTTCCAGAGACCGAAACTAGCAAGACTGCGCCCTTCCCAAAATTTAGCGACCAAGAGAATGAGGACTAAACTGCTACCCAAAAAGACGGATAAAGAAACGAGGCCTATCAGTAAGCGATTGGCGTCCGTCATGCTCGGCAGCAAAAGCCATTGCGACAAAACTCCGTTGATTAGGCTTCCCGCAGCAATCGCAAGAAAAGCCAGCGGCAGGCTCAGCCACCAATTTTTTGCCCCTGCTTCTTCTTGCAAGATTTCTAGACTAGAGCGATGAGACATCTTTTGATAAGTGTGTGTCATTCTTTGGCCTCCTTGAAATGTGTTTTATTTTTATACCCTTATCCTAACAAAAGAAGCACACCAAATCTAGCTTTTTGGTAAGTGCTTAGATTTTCCAAGTAAGTGGTAGAAAAATCACTTGAAAAGATTAGGACTTTTCCCACTGAATTTCTCTCTCTTCACGCTTGGTCAGCCAAAGGGCAATGACAAGAGCAATGAGAGCGCCGAAAAGTCCAGTTGGACTAGGACCAAGGAATTTAAAGGTTTCTACCCCGCTAACAGTGAAAATGATCGTTATCATGGCAACGGCATCAATGACCCCATGCCCAAAGGCTGGCAGCCAAATGGTTTTGCTACCTACATAGTAAATATCAAGGATAATCCCAAAAGAAATAGCCATGATATAATAGGGAATTAAATTTAAGAAACGCTCACCCAGCGTCCCTGCTCCAATCATATTGACAGGAAAATGCCAAATAGCCCAGATGAGACCACCAATCAGACGTCCTTTGTTTTTGCCATAGCGCTCCTTGAGATAAGGATAAAGCACACCCCCGCCAGCCGACTTCCTCGCCCAAGCCAGAAAGACTGATGACTAGAGTTAAGACCGTAAAAATCATTAAAATTTGAAGGGCGACTTGTGGGTTCAGGGCAAAAGCCAAATGCTGCGGAAAGACAGCAAAATAGACAAGTGCGCCGCCAAGTATAATGCTACAAATGGCTAACCAGCAGGCTAGGTAATCGCGCCATTTACTAGCCAGCTTCAATTCCCAGCCGATAGACTTGACAGGAGCTTTAGCCAAAAAAGCAGCCACCATAGGGGCGAACATTACCACACTTGCGGATAAAAATGTTACCGATAAGTTTCTGATTGATCGCATAAAAGTAAGCGATGGCTAGCATACCTAGCCAACCGAGCCCAAAGGCCCAAGCTAGAAACCTTTTAATGGTTGAAGTTGAAATTGTGTTTTGCATATAAAATGCTCCTTCCTGCCATTTGTAAAATGATAAAGTCCACCATTGATATAGCGACCAATAGAAAATATTAAAAGCCATGATAAAGGCAGCGGAGCTGGTCGCTAGCGTGACCCGCTCCTAGAACGAGCAGGCCACACGTTACCAGCGCCACAGCGCTTTTCAAAAATGATCTTTTCATGTTTGCCTCCAATCATCATTTACTAGAGTTCGCTCACTCAAAAAGAAAAGAAAAAGGTCAAACCTAGCAGGCTGAGAAGCAGCCACAAGCAGCCAAAGATAAAGAATAAGAGGGTTTTAACAAAACTGAAAATATGAAACATGATTTTCTCCTTTCGTATCAGACATTTTTATAAGAGGAAGAGGCTCACAAGAAAAAGGATTGAGCTGATGCCACTAAAGATATAAGCTAAGACGCGTGGTGCAGGCTCTTGATCTGCCACTAACTTTCTTGTGAGAAAGTAGCTGACAGCACTAAGGATGATGGCCCCCATAATCCCATTGACCTTAAATATCGGAAAAGCCGGATTGAGCACATAAAGAAGAACGCTGATATAAGCTACGGCATTGATAAAGGGAACCAGCCAGTAAAGGAAATGGACAAATTGCTTGTCAATAATCTCCTTAATAGTCGTCGTGTAGCAAACAATCAGTTGAACTACACTCAAGAGAACTGGCAAAAGCCAGATAAAGATTTGCTTGGGCATGCCTAGGGCGCTATAGGGCAAATGCCCTCTGATTAGCTGAGGTAGGTCTGCATAGATTGACAAAGCGTAGATAAGCGGTAGCCAAATAACGATTAGGCTTGCGATGAGTTCTTTCCATTTTAATTTCATTTTTTCCTCCAATTTATAATTCCAAACAGTCATCAAAGCGGTCTAAAACAGCCCGACCTTGGTTGTGGGTAATAACGATAACAATGCGGTCTTTAATCGATAAGATATAGTCCATGACTTCCGCTGCCAAGTTGGGATCAAGATTGCTAGTCGGCTCATCAAAAATCAGCACATCATAATCCTTGACCAAGAAACGCGCCAAATCAATCCGCTGCTTTTCACCATAGGAAACTTCCTGCCGCTCCAAGTCCAGCTTCTTGCTCAAGAAAGCCTCATTAAAATGCAGACTTTGGTGCAAGGAAGTTTGGTCAGGTACATTTATATCTCTGTATAGCGCGATATTGTCCGCCACACTTCCCTCGATAAAAAAGTCATTCTTTTGGATAAAAGCGATTTTCTGATAAAGGCTGTCGCTTGCTAGCTGGCTGACCGCTTGACCATTGACCATGATTTGACCAGCGTAGTCCTTCTTATCAAAATAATTAAGCAAGAGCTTCATCAAGGTCGACTTGCCCCGACCAGACTCGCCGATAATGGCATAGTGCTTGTCCTTGGCAAACTGATAAGAAAAATCCTGAAAGAGAGCCTTGTCGCCCAACTCCAGACCGAGATGTTCAAAATTAATCCGCTCAATCGTTTCGGTCAGATTTTGAGCGGGCTCTGCTTCTTTCTTAGCCAACTTAGCATCAAAATCATTCTCAATATCCTTGACCGTGCTCATGAGATTTTTGTTATTGATAAAAAGCTGCAAAGGAGTGAAGACAAAGTTCAAAAGCTGAAGACTGGCAATCAAAGCCCCAATCGTCAGTGAGCCTTGACTGACAAACCAAATCCCCAGAGACATACAAAATATCTGAGAAAGAGAGCTAAAAAGCGTCATCAGATTCACAGCGCCTTCTTTTGCCACATTGTAACTTTTTCTGGCTTGCTCAAAATCGCTGTTACTGCTAGACAAGTGCTCAACCACCCTTTTTTGGATTTGCAAAAGTTTGATTTGCTCAAACCCTTCCAAAAAATTAGTGACTTGCTTCAAGAAATGATTGCTTTTCTGGGTAAAATTCGCCGTCGCCTTTCTCATCAAGACCCCCGGAATTTGCGACGCCGCCATAGTCAAGATAGAGATGAGGATAAAGCTCAGAGCCATTCGCCACTCAATCCAGAAGATAGCCAGCGTACTGATTAAAACCGAGAAAAAGGCAGCCACAATATCACAGCGCGGGGTCAAGTAATTCTCTTGGTAAATATCCATATTTTTGGTCGCTGTGTTGAGATAGCTATTTTCCTGCTCGGAAGCCTTGTCATGAAAATCCTTGTCATAAAAAGAATGGAAAAGCCTCGTTTTCACTTCTTCCAAGACTTGCTTATTATGATTGTTCTTGAACCAAATAGCCAGCAAGCTGCAAAGAGACCAAGCACAAGTGCAAAAAAGGCAGATAAAGAATTGTCCAAGCAAGTTAGAATGAGTCTTCTGCGCACTGTCCACAATGACTCCCAGCTGCAAAGAAAACAAAGTGATAAAAATCGTTGCTCCAATGCTAAAGATAGTCGCACCCAGATAAGAAGCGCGGTATTCCCGTAAAATTTCTTTCAACATTTAATTTTTTCCTCCAATTTTCGTCTATTTTTGAAAACGATCCAAGATGGGATTGCCTAGCAGACGGATAAAATGGCCAGCAAACCCACAAGCAACATGACTAGTCCTCTTTTCATCTTTTCCTCCTTTATCTATTTAGAAATTTTTCTAAACGCCGACCACAAAAACAAGCAACAGGCTTCACTTGACCAAATAGTATTTAGATTTTTTTCTAAATACTCTGGTTTAAAAAATCCAGCCTAGAAAAAGCTAGATTTTTTTAAACATGTTATTGATTGGCTATTTTTTTCTAGCTCGTCTCTATTTTTTTATAGAGCACCCATGAAAAAACAGCCAGACAAATGGACAAACCAGTCACTAAACCTGAGACTGTCAGTAGAATGGAACTTTTTGCTTTATTCATTTTCTTCTCCTTCCTGCTGCCTTATCAAGGCAAGCATCTAGTCGGTAGATAGCGTTTAGAATTTTTTCTAAATACTTCTCAAAAATTATCTGGTCAATCATGGAAAGACCAAAAGCAAAGTAATTAGATTTCTTTCTAAATAGATTGTAACAGGTCTTTTGGAGAATAGCAAGTAGTATTTTGATTTTTTTCTAAATGGCTAGTAAAATATCTAGCCTGTCTAGACTAGATTGCTTTAATTCATATTGGCTCGGTGCCATTCATGGCAAAGGTCTTACCGCTTATCAAATCCTTATAAGAAAAAGCGACCTAAGAAGGTTCAATTCCCATTTCAGTCAAATAAGCCTGGATGACCTGAGGCAAGTCCAAATTAGCCTAGTCATAGCGCAGTCCCAAAGCATCCATTGTCGGACCGTCCGCTTCCATGGCTTTCTGTTTCTCCTCAGGACTTTTTTCAGAGGACTGATTTAGTCCTCTCCTCGAGCCTTGCTTCCCTAACAAGCCTTTGGTAAAATGTTAGTAACACAAGTCTAAAGGAGGCGCTTATGACTCAAAAAACGATCCGTCGCTGGGCTCCCTGGTCTATTTTAGGAAGCTGGCTGATTTATGTTGCAGATATATTGATTGCTATCTCTGACGGTTTTGGAAAGGGATTTTGGCAGCACATGCCTGATTTAGCAGCTTGGAAAGTTGATTTTGCAGGCTACGCCTTACTTCTTTTCCCGCTTTTAGGAATGGGCGTCTATATCCTCTCTATCGGGCTGAGACAAAAATGGCTAGGAATAGTAGGAGCTTGGATTCTCATGACTGTCTGTGTTTTCCTCCACACCAGCTATTTCTATTTTGCTGCAACTTCGCGGCTGTATGCCCAGAATCCCTCTGCCGATATTGCAAAATTACTAGAAAGCTTTTCAATAGTGAAAAATAACTTTATGCTTATTTATTTCGTACTTATGGCTGTACTTCTCCTATTTATTGTTATCCTCGTTTTGAGTAAGAAAACGGCTTACCCTCGCTGGTTTGCCCTAACAACTCCCTTAACAGGAATTCTCCTTAGTCGGCTACTCAGCGCTATTGTACCAGCCCTTCGTGAAATGCTTTCTCCTATTCTCATTCCCGCCTTTTGGTTTGCTTTAATGATAACAATAGCCATGATTTTTGCCCTAAAGGACAAAAACTTTACCAGCAAGGAAGCAAGTAGCGCCAATAGACAACCTTAAATGCTAACATTAAAAGACAAGTCATAAAACGGCTCTATCATTTCCCTAGTGGGTAAAACCACTGTAGGAATGATGGAGCCCTATTTGTTGTAGAAAAAAGTCCCATCAGACCTATAATGAAAAGCGACAAAACCATTGATGTTAGAGCTACTTTTCAACATCTTACCGCAAAAAATCGACCACCCTTTCCAGAGTGGTCGACTAATCAAGTCTTTGATTATATATAAACTGGTTGCCTCATCCAATCCCTATACCTGACTTTGCTCTTTCCCTGCCGTCATCCCTCGCAAGGCCAAAAAGAGCAGTGCTGAAATCAGCGTGAACAGCACCCAGGTCTTACTAATGCCGATCAAATCTGACAGGTAGCCGTTGACGATTAGGAGCAGACTGGACCCGAGGGCCTGTAAGGAATAGAAGGAAGAGACAAGCGAGGTCCGTAGGTGATCCTGCTTGATCAGCTTTTCGTGGATATAGGTGATAATCAGCGTCCCATTAATGCCGACTAAGAAGACGTGGAAGAGGAATAAGTATGGGAAGACAGGCAGATAGAAGCTGATGACCAGGAGGGTCACCACATCTAGCAGGAGGACCCGGTCGATTAGGGCCACCATGTCCCGCTTTTTCTTCAAGAGGACCTTGCTGAGGAAGAGGTTGGACAGGATGGTGGAGAGGCCAATTCCGATAATATAATAGCCCACAATATAGTCCTGCACGGCATCCCCCAGGATGACCTGCCACTGGTTAGAGGGGCCCAGGTCCAAGACGGCCGGAATGGAAAACATGATGAAGTAGAGCAGGATGCGGCTGTCTTTGAGTGCTTCTATTAGGTTGACCACAGTTTCTTGGTAGACCTGCTTAATCTGACCCCAGTGGTTCTGACGCGGGCGCGGCTTGAAGACATTGGGCACCAGCTGCACATAGACCAACAAGCCAATCAAGATGGCCGATGCCACATAGAAAGGAATGGCAGGGTTGTCTTTGCCCAGAAATTGCGCGCCGACAAAGCCGGACAAGAGACCGAAGAAAGGTCCAATAATCTTGAGGTTAGAAAATACTTGCGCGATATCGTAAGGCGCATTGGCTTCCTTGATTTCATTGACAATCCAAGACTGTAGGGTCCCAGAGCTGAGGGAGACGGCCAAGCCGGTTAAGACAGCCGTCAGGATCAAGAAGACAATGTTGCGGGTCCCTGCCATGAAGAATAGCCCAATGGCCCGCAGGAGAAAGGACAGGGACATGACCCGCTTCTCTCCGATAGAATCGACCAAGATCCCACTGGGAATCTCGGCGACCATGGTAGTAGCCGTGAAGGTAGCCAAGAGCAGGCCAATCTCGGTCATGGAGTAGCCCAGGTAGATCAAGAGCAGATAGGTCAAGGACACAAACATCTGCTCCGCGATGGTCTCCACCGTCATAATCAAATAAAAATTCTTAATTTTCCAATTCATGGGCTGCCTCCATCTGAGGCGCTTGCCCTACTTGGGGATTGAGCTGGTAGGACTTACCGTAGTTGTCCCGGATCAGATACTTGTAATCCACTAGATATCTCCGCATGGTCGCGAAATCCTCATAGACTTCCTTGATTCGCTCATTGAGCTCAGGTTCGGTGAATTCCTGGGCGTGTTGCTGCAAGTGTTGATAAATATATTGAAAGACTTCAAATCTATTTTTTTGTTTGCGCGGCAGGACATAGAACTTACCATCTCTCATATAGCGTGCAATTGTCTCTTCAACCATGCTTTGGCCTCCTCTGTTTTCAGTAAAATGTTGCTCGTCTCTATTCTATATGGCATTGTGCTAGATGGCAAGGGGGAGGTAAGGAATAGCCACCACATGACCTAAGCTGACGTTTTCTTCCTTCTTGTTCTTGTCGATGGAGGTCATTTGTAGCATGCCCTTAACGAATAATCGTGCCATTGTATTTCGCTCCTTTGTTGGTTATTTATAGCTACACTTATATAGGGTGAGGGACAAAAAGTGTTACCTACATAAAAAAAGACGGAAAGTCTCTTATGAAACTTTCCGCCTTAGACACATTCTATTCAGTTAAAATGTAACCCTAACTTTGCTTTTTAGTCATTATAGCTGCTAGCACCCCTTCAATATCAGAAGAGCTGTCTGCCTTGACTAAACCGCTATCAATTCGACCAAACAATGAGCTGATAATAATTAGTCTTTCATCTTTATCTATTTCAACACCCGACTTTTTCAAAGCTTGATAGAAGCGAGTTAAAGCGGCTTTTTGTTGGTACTCAACCGCCAAATGGTTGCTAGACAGTATTAGCTTAATTAGTACGCGTATGATATACAATAAAAATGAAATAACCGCTACTAAAATAAATGATGTCGAAATATATGGTAACTGCAAAGCTTTGTCTAATGGAAACTCATGTAGTTTCTGTACTAGGTTAGCCCCTGCAACAATTAACGAAAGACTTACAATTATAAGCAATGCAACCCACCACCGCGCACTTTCTTTTATCTCCTTAGCCCTCTGTTTCCATAGCGCTTCGGGAGCTTCTAGCGATAACTTTACCTCATAAAGTTTCTCAAGCTTATTTATCTCTTCTTCTTTAATTTTTGCCATACGTACGTATCCTTTTCTAAACTTGAAAGATTGCTTAATGCTTTATTATACTGCTCCGAGATAGCCTTTCTGTTACGGTCAGATAAACTTGTTAATTCTGAAAACTGAGTATCCATTTCACGTCGCAATTCGTTTAATTCATTATTCAACGGATCTATTACTTCAGATTTAAGTGCATCTGCCGGAATTTCTAGCCCTTTAAGATCCTGTTTCAAAAAATAGTAAGCCGCATAATACATGCTCCTATTATCACTCGAAAAGTAATAACCAACTGTATGCTTATTTCTATATAAGTCAATGAATCTTAAGACACCATCTTTAATATCAACATTGGGGAGTTGATGATAAAAATTCAAGAATTTTCTTATCTCATTAAAGTTACTGTCTACTGTAATAGGAGAGCAAATAGAAATACGATATGTGGTTAAATTTTTTTAATTTCCGTAGAATCATATATAACATATAAATCTCGTATTTTCTGACGGATTATGTACCCTTCTAAATCACTTTGTTCATCCAAGTATCGGCGAAATTCCGTATTCCATTCTTTGATTCTCTTCCACTCTGAATAAAAAGGCATTTATCATCTATTGTTTCCCAGTATTGTATGTTCTTATCAGTAATTCGTTCAAGATCATCGAATGTAACTGTTGTTTGACAGTCATAATTTAAGAGATAGTCGTCCTGAATATTAAATTGAAAGTTAACTATTTCATTCAGATAATTAGCAATTTGCTGCTTAGTTAATGCTACTTCATCACTCATATTATTCCCCTATTCGTCATTTTTTTATAGTTGTAGTTGGAAGTGAGTAAGCAATACCAACTCAACTACATTAGGTCTTCATATCTCAATGTCTTTAAAATTTATAACTCTCACGACATCTGAAACCAGCATCGGGTACTACTTCCATTTTTATCACCTCACAACCATACGATGCGAACGTTCGTTCTTGTTGTCGAGATGGAAGAATCCCCTATAATTCTCACGGGGGATTATCTTCTTGGCTATTTTAGGGTTTCCTTAGCTATATTACTAGCGTATTTATCAAGCTTTTCCTTTATATTCTCTTTATCCTCGCTATTTTTAGAATGCCAATCATAAAATTTTTGGAACTTGTCCTTTCCAGTGCCGATAACATTATAATACTTGTCTAATTCGATACCCAATTCAGTTTTCGTTTTATCAATATATTCTTTCGATTTTTTTATTATACTATTATCTCCCCCACTAGTACCTTTTGAATTTTCTTCTTCCTCTTCGTCTACCAATAACCGTAGCTGATAGTACGTCTGATTTAATCTGTAAGTATCTATTGTACTATAATATTGGATCGCGTCCATTCTATCCGAGAAGCCCGATCGGAGTTTTAATCGTGAATTAGTTTTTTTCTTTATTTCCGAAATTCCATTTACAAGCGTATCTTCGTAATCTTGAGCTTGCTCAGGAGATACGTCATATTTTCCTGTTTCATTCTCCCTTTTTTTCGCGTCTTCTATCATCTTTTTTATTACTCCACGCTCTAAATCGGTAATCTCTTCATTTTCTTTTTTCATAGCGTCTGCTTCAGAAATGATATAGTGTTTCACATTTTGATAACTATCTGCAATAACATCCCACTCATTTATATATTCATAGACAGCCTTAAATATCCTTTCTTTCTTTTCTCGCTCAAGTTCTCGTTTCTTTAGCTTTTCCCTCTCCTCTATTCCAGCTAAAAAAGAAACCCCTGCTACGAGCATACTAATGACGCCTAAATTAAATCGGCCAGAGCTATCTGTTAAAAATTTTTCTGCTCCAGTTATATATTTTGATGCCATATATAGCAAATAGCATAAGATTACTGTTATGCAAATAAAGATTATGAATGACCGCAAGAAGATTTTAACTTCTTTCCTAAACCAAATCCATAAAATGCCTATAGCTATCATAAAGATCAGCAGTGGAAGCTTAATTGCTACGACTATTGGAGTTTTAAGCCATTCCAAAAAAATCACGCCCTAATCGCAAAATAATATCTCCTATCACTTAGAACTCCTGCATAGATGCATAGAAAAAGCTAGTGTAATAACAATCCACTAGCTTATATCAACCGGCAGCCCCATGGTGATAGAGCTTATGTTTAGTATACTATTCACGAAATGAATTGTAAAGGCCTTCACGACTTATACATTTATCCACACTAAAAAAGCAGACCCATACTGGGCCTGCTCTACAATCATCAATTAAGTAACTGGTTGACCCTATCCTGCACAGTCTGATAATCATACCCTGCCTCAGTCAACTCTCTAACTCGCTCTTCCCCATTGCCATACTCACCCCGAATCACATCCCAGGCTAAAGCAGTGATCAGGTCGTCACTAGGTGAGGCCTCTTCCGATGATGCGGGGACTGACTCTTGACCTTCTTGGTCGTAGCGTGGTCTTGCGTAGCCCGCAATAGCCTCATGGTTCCAGTCGTAGTAGGCTCTGGCGACTCGGCCGTTATAGTTGCCTTCTAGGGTACTGATAGACCCGTCAGCCTGGACTCGCTCTACAATGCCGATATGGTCCACAGGGCAACCATCGAAGTTGAAGATGACAATGTCCCCAGCTTGTGGCCATTCTTGGCCTAGCCAGATGCCCTGCTCCTGGAACCAAGCTAGGTGGCGTGGGACCCCACACACTCTCGGCCAATGATATGGCTGAGACCTGCCTCATCCCCGCAGATGGTGACGAAGAGGTCACACCAGTCGTCTCCGTACTGGACGGCATAGCCGACTGGGATAGGGCTGACTGAATTATAGGCATCTACCATGGCTAGGTGGTCGTCAGACCATTGGCTAGTGCCTAGGTAGCTCTGTGCTACTCTGATTAGTTTATCTGCCTGTCCCATGGTCGTCACCGCCCTTCTTCCAATAGTCTAGGCTGGACTTCTGAATGAGTGCGCCCAGGAAGACGGCGACCAGGTTAATGGTGGCCACAAGCTGACTGGTGGGTGCCCAACCATAAAGGTCGCCTAGCCTGAAGCCAGAACGGCCAGGGCGGGCAAGAAGATCAGTACCAGCCACTTGAGCGCATCATAATATCGGTTATCTAAGTTCATTTGCTTACTTCCTTTCTTCTAGTAGGGTCTCAATCTTGGTAATGCGCAGATCCATTGAAGCTAATCTATCGTCGATAGTCTTGACGACTAGCTTATTAGCTTCAATCTCTAGCTGCATCTCATCTATGCGGAGGATGAGGCTCTGGATGGCAGTAATGAGGTTGACTAGCTTGCTAATCAGGGTGATCACTGCCACCGTTGCCGATGCCAAGCCTCCAATTTCTAACAGACTCATCCGACTCATCTCCTTTCTTATATATGAATAAGGGACCCGCTCCGCGGGTCCCCTGCACCTACGGTGCTTAGTTCTCTGCCTTGTAGATTTCTTCTACGGACCGGGTTACCATGTTAGCGTTCTTGGCGCTGGCATATTGGTCGACGCTGTCCTTCTCGAAGATGTTCTTGGCCACAATCGTGTCCATAGCGGATTTGACCGTGTTAGCATCTAAGTTGTCCTTGGCGTGGGCTAGACTGATCTTCTTGGACTTGCCGTCGGCTGCCTTGAAGTTGAGGTCTAGCTTCTTGGTTGTTTTTACTTCTGCCATTGTGGGTGGCTCCTTTCTTCTAGTTTTGGGGTGCTAGGCCTAGTTGTAGGCATAGACTTCAGTGACTTTTGTTTCAGTGATTGGGTGCTTAACCAGTGTCCCCACTGCGTCGCGCACCGCCGTCACATCTTCAGTTGAGGCATTAGCCACCACATGACCTAGGCTGACGTTTTCCTTCTTCTTGTTCTCGTCGATTGAGGTCATTTGGAGGGTGCCCTTAACGAATGATCGTGCCATTGTAATTCGCTCCTTTGTTTTTGATTTGTAGCTACATATATAAATAGGGTCTGAGCACCCCCTTTCTACGTGCTCACTTAGACACAACTTGCCTATTTCGAAAAAAATTATCGTGAGCCCGGCCTGGTTCCAGGCAAAGTTCACGGTTTTCGGCCCTTTCCTTAGTTTCTGACCGGGCTAGTGGTCCACTAGCTCCCTAGCAAAGCGCCCAGTTCCTGCCCTTTTCCTCAGTTTCCAGCCCAGCTAGTGGTCCACTCTCCAGAGTGGACCACTAGCTCCTGGCAAAGCTCCCGTTTTCTGCCTTTTTCCTCAGTTTCCGGCCTAGCTAGTGGTCCACTCGACGGAGTGGACCACTAGCTCCCAGCAAAACCCCGGTTTTCTGCCCTTTTCCCCAGTTTTCCAGCCCAGCCAGTGGTCCACTCGACGGAGTGGACCACTGGCTCCTAGTAAGAGCCCTATTCTCCAGCCCACACAAAAAAGCCTTCCTATCAGGGAAGGCTTTTGCTTCTATACTAATCTACTGATTTCAGGGCTTCTAGCATGTCGACTTGGCGGAGTTGGCGGTCTACTAGCCATCCCAGGGCAGCCAAGATTAAGAGGATGGCCACGGCTGGGGTCAGGTAGACGGTCCAGGCGACATTTTGGTTGAATTGGACGAAGTCTGCGCTAATGCGAGCCAGCAAATAACGGTGCAGGACCCAGCCGCCGGCCAAACCAAAGAGGATGCCGACTAGGGACAGGGCCACGGTTTCGCGGTAGATGTAGCGGGTGACTTCCCCATTATGGAAGCCCAGCACCTTAATGGTAGACAGCTCCCGAATCCGCTCGGCCACATTAATAGTGGTCAAATTATAGAGGATGACGGCGGCCAGCAGGACGGACACCAGGGTCAGAATCTGCATGACCAGGGCAAGGGAATCGGCCGTGACTTGGATTTGGTGGCGAATGCCGCTGTTTTGGATGACCGAACGAACGCCGCTCAAATCCATAAAGCGGGCGCTGACCTTAGCTAGGTCGCCTTTGGCCTCAGGCGTCAGCTGGACCAAATGGGCGTTGGCTGCCCAGGCCTTGCCATAGGCGGCCTCATAGGCGGTCCGGCTCAGGTAGACATTGTGGCCGGCATAGAGCTCGACAATGCCCGCCACTTCCAGGCTGACTGGCTGGCCGTCGGGGTCTTCCAGGGTCAGGCGGTCGCCCACCTTGAGGCCGGCCTTTTCCGCCATTTTCTGGCTAATCAGGGCGCCCTGGTCTGGCAGGCTCAGTCTGGCGTGGCTATAAGCATCATAGAAATTCATGAGCTGGCCAAAGCCACCGTCAGGCGCCACCATAATGGTCAGCTCCTGCTGGTCCTTGAAGCCAGGCAAGTGCTGGCGGCCCGTTTGCAGGTGGAGATCCAGGGTCTGCGCCAGGTCAGCCTGAGCCAAGGCAGCAGCCAAATCTTTTTCCTGGGAGGCATTGACATGCGGCTGCCGGGCCACGATCAGGTCATAGCCCACCAGCTGGTCAAGTGCCGCTCGGTGATGCCGGCCAAGGATGAGGAAATGCCCAGGCCCGCGAAGAGCAAGGCCACCGAGCCGGCCACGCCCAGGATGGTCATGAGCATGCGTTGCTTGTAGCGGAAGATGTTGCGGGCCGTCACCTTCTGGGTGAAGCTTAGGCGGCGCCAGAACCAGGTCACCCGCTCCAACAAGATGCGACTGCCACGCGCCGGTGGCTTAGGCAGCAGGAGCTGGGCTGGCGTCTCAGCCAATTCGCGCCGGGCCACCCACCAGATGGGCAGCAGGCTGGACAGGAAGGACAGGCCCAGGGCCAGAGCCGCTAGCTTCCAGTAGAAATGCAGCTGGATAGGCGGATAGGTCGAGGTGGCAAAGAGAGTATGGCCCAAGACATAAGGCAGGCCGTAGGTACCGGCCACAATGCCCAAGACAGCGCCTAGGCCACTAGACAGGAGGCCATAGAGCAGGAATTTGGCTAGGATGTCGCCAGGGCCATAGCCCAGGGCTTGCAGGAGGCCGGCCTTAAGCCTTTCCTCACTCATAAAGCGGGTCATGGTGGTGAGGGTCACCAGGGCGGCTACTAGGTAGAGGACCACGGGGAAGACATTGCCCACGTTGGCCATGCCCTCGGTCCGCAGCTTACTAGTGTAGAACTCGACGTCGCCCGGATAGGTCTGGCGGCTGTAAACCCGGTACTTAGGCGTCACCAGGCCGGCTAGGCTATCTCGGGCCTGGTCAAGGTCAGCCTGACCCTCCTTGAGGGAGGCTTGGGCCTCGGATTCCTTGCTGGCAAATTCAGCCTGCTGGTCATCCAGCTCCTGGCGGGCAGAAGCCAGGGCTTCCTGGCCGCTGCTGATTTCCTGGCTGGCCGACTCCAGGGCCTGGGCGCCTGCTTGGGCGGCTGCCGACTGGCTGTCGTATTGGGCCTGGCCGGCTTGGTATTGAGCCAAAGCCCCCTCATAGTTGGCAGCCTGGCTGTCATACTGGGCCTGACCGCTGGCCAGGGCCGCCGCGCCTGCCTGGTAGCGGGCTAGCCCTTCTTGGTAGCTAGTATTGGCGGCCTGCCACTGGGCTTGGCCAGCTTCAAGTTGACTCTGGGCGCTGGCCAGGGTTTGGGCCTGATCAGCTAGGGCCTGGCGGGCGGTCTCAATATCAGGCTGGGTGTCCGGGTCCTGGCCGGCTTGGCGCAGGGCCTCTTCTTGGGCGGCCAGGGCCTGCTGACCGGCAGCCAATTTGGCTTGGCCCTCAGCCAAGGCCTGGTTCTGGCTGGCTAGGGTCTCGGCCTGGCTGTCCAGCTGGCTCTTGGCGGCGTCTAATTGGGACTTGACTTGGGCTAGTTCATTGGACTTGGCCGTCAAGTTGGCCTGACCACTGGCCAAGGCGGCTGCCCCGCTTTCCAGTTGAGCCTTGGCCTGGGCTAAGGCGGCTTGGGCACTGGCTAGCTGGCCTTGGCCCTGGGTCAAAGTCTCATCCTGGCTAGCCCATTGGCTGGCCGCTTGGTCCAAGGCAGACGACTGGTCCGCCCACTGGCTTTCCGCTGAAGCTAGCTGGCTGGAGCCTGATGCCAGGGCCTCCGAGGCCGAATCCATATCGGCCTGTCCCTGATTGATTTGGCTTTGGACCTGGGATTGGACTTGGGCCAAACGGGCGGCGCCGTTATCGGCTAGCATGGCCTCCAGCTCGCTCTGGTGCTGGTCCACCAATTGCCAGTAGCGGGCCTGGTAGGCGTTGAGGCCGGCTAAATCCTCGTAGCGCAGGCGGGCCAGAGTGTAGACCGGACTGTCAAAGTCCTGGGCCGTCACTACCCCGTAGCCAGCCAGGGTCCCGCTGCCGGCCGTTGAAGGACCGAAGAGGACCTGGTTGCCCAGCTCGCCCGAGTTGACGAAACCGGTAATGGTGAAAGTCGTTTGTTTGAGCATGGCCTTGGCATTGCCGGACTCCTTGAGCTTGACGGTGTCGCCTAGCTGAAAGCGGCCTTGCAGGCTACTTAAAAGGGCAATTTCCCCCGAGGCTTGAGGCAGGCGGCCGGCGACCAGCTGGTAGTGGGCCAAGTCCTGGGTCAGACTGAAAATCCGCCAGGCTTCTGGCGTCTGCTCCAGGACCACGTCGGTCAGGTAGCCCCCTTCGACCTGGGCACCCGACAGCTGGGCCAGCTCCTCCATGTCTGCTTGGGAAAGGCCGTAGTCGGACAGGACGGTCAGGTCCTGAACCCGCAAGCCCTCTAGGTAGGCGCTGGCGGTTTGGGTGATGTCCGGTGGCGCCGCCTGCAAGCCCACCAGGGCAAAGGACCCCAGCATCATGAGGCAGACCATGGATAGGAAGCGCCCCTTGGTCTGACCAAGGCTGCGCCAGAATTCTTTGAAAAGTGTTGACTTGGTCATGGGCTGACCTCCTTTTGGTGGTGGGTTAGTTAATTATTTTTTTGTGGGGTGGCTGGCGTCGGTTGGGCAGCAAGTCGCTGCCGGTCGGCTGACTCCTCGTTGACTGCAAGCAGCCAGTCGCTGGCAGGCACAAAGCCTTGGCCCGGCAGGCTCAAATCACTCGCCCGGCAGGCTCAAGTCGTTGGCTCGGCAGACTCAAATTACTAGCTCCGCAGAGCCAGCAACCAGTCCTTTCCCCACCTTCTAATACTCCAAGTCCCCAATATCCTGCGGCTGGTCGTTGACCGTGACCGACTGAATTTGGGCGTCGTGTAGGCGGATGACCCGGTCGGCGATAGGTGCCAGGGCCCCGTTGTGGGTGACGATGATGACCGTGGCCCCCTCCTGGCGGGACATGTCCTGAAGAATTTGCAGGACCTGCTTGCCAGTCTTATAGTCCAGGGCGCCGGTCGGCTCATCACAGAGCAGGAGCTTGGGCTTCTTGGCCAGGGCGCGGGCGATGGAGACTCGTTGCTGCTCGCCCCCTGATAGTTGGGCCGGAAAATTATCCAGTCGGTGGCTGAGACCCACTGCGGCCAGGGCCTGAGCTGGTTCCATGGCATGAGGTACGATTTCCGCGGCCAGCTCGACATTTTCCAGGGCGGTCAGGTTGGGTACCAGATTATAGAACTGGAAGACGAAGCCCACGTCGTAGCGGCGGTAGTCGGTCCGCTGGTGGCTGGTGTAGGCGGCGATGTTCTGGCCGTCAATCCAAATCTCCCCCTGGCTGGCCGTGTCCATGCCTCCCAGAATGTTGAGTAGGGTAGACTTACCGGCGCCGGAAGCACCTAGTATGATGACCAACTCGCCCTGCTGGATGTCAAAATTCAGGTCTTTGTTAGCAGTAATTTGCCCCTGACCCGACGGAAAGAATTTAGAACAATCTTTTACTTCAATATAGGCCATGCGGTCACGTCCTTTCTCCTGTCCTGAAACTTAAATTGACAGGGTGTTGATTTATATCTGCCTTTATTATAGAATAGATGAAAAGCTAAAACAATGAGCAAAAAAATCAACAGAGTGTCTATTTAAGGAGGGCCTATGACTCAAAAACGCCAAAACCCAAACCAAGACCGCCATCAAAACGGCCCTAACCCAGCTCCTGCAGGAGGTAGGATTCGAGCAGCTGACCGTCCGCCAACTCTGCCAACGGGCCGGCATTAACCGCGGCACATTTTACCTGCACTACCAGGACAAGTTCGACCTCATGGAGCAACTCAAGGAAGAGACCCTGACCCAGCTGCGCACTTTCTTTATCGAAAATCAGGAGCACAATGTCCACCTGGTGCTGGTGCTGGAGTATATTAAGGAAAATTACGACTTCATCTACGCCCTCTCCCAGAGCAACTACCTCAACTTCAAGGCCACCATCCGCGAATTCATGCTGCAACTCTTCCAGCGCGAAGATCCAGCCGATTTGCAGAGCTTTCTAGGCCGCAACTTCCCTATTAATCAAAAATACGCCCTGGAATGCGTCCTCAGCCTAGTCGAGGGCATCATCAACCTCTGGGTCAGCAGCGGCGCCAAAGAATCCCCCCAAGAAATCCGCGATATCTTCGGAAAGGTGATAGACTTTACTAACTGGTAAAGGGGTTGGTGGCGCGCTAGTGGTCCACTCTTGAGAGTGGGCCACTAGCTACCCAGAAAAAGGCAGAAACTAGGCAAAAGTCCCGAAATGAAGCGAGCTAGTGGTCCACTTTTAAGAGTGGACCACTAGCTTCCTGAAAAAAAGGCAGAAATCAGGCAAATGCCCCGAAATACCGTGAGCTAGTGGTCCGGCCTTTTCTAACTTTTTATGGGCTGGAGGCTATTTTTCAGGGGCACGCCAGTGGTCCACTCGACCGAGTGGACCACTAGCTCTGGCGGAACCTATCTTTTCAGGCAGCCAGCGCCACGCTCCCTTTTTCCAAAACACAAAAGAAGCCCTGCCACTAGAATGGCAGGGCTGTTTGCTGTTAACGGGATTGTTTGCGGTGCTCGGTGTAGGCGATCCAGATGCCGGATACGATTAGGAGGCCGATGATGAAGAGGGAAAGGATTGAGGAGGCTTCACCAGTGCTTGGGAGGCGGCGGCCATTACGGTCATAGCGAACGCCTGACTCTTTAGACTCCTTAGTCGCTTGGCTGGCTGCGGAGCTTTGGCTCGCGCGGAAGATTGGTTGGCGGCTGGTGCTTGGCTAGTAGCTGAAGATTGGTTAGCGCCCGAAGACTGGCTTGCAGCAGAAGACTGACTAGCAGCTGAAGACTGGCTTGCGGCAGCACCTTGGTTGTTGCCGGAAGTTTGGTTGGCGCCCGAAGCTTGGCTCGCAGCTGGTGCCTTGCTTTCTTGGCTTTGGCTATTGGCAGCCTGACTTGACTGGCTTGCCTGACCAGACTGCCCTGCTTGCCCGGCCGCCACAGCGGTTAGCACATAGTTGGAGCGGTAGACCTTGAAGGTGCCCAGGTTAGTTTGCACCTCTTCCTTGGCGTCTGGGTTGGTTTGGCCCACTTGTTGAGCTTGGCTGGCGTCGACTTTGTAGTCGGGATGGGCTTTGACGAAGGCTTGGGCCGCCATATCGAAGGCAGACTGGCTGGTCTCGCTGTTAACCAGGTAGTGGCTGGTTTCGGAGACTGCTTGCTTGTCATCTTGAACCTTAACCGTCACGAGTTGGGCGTCTAGAACAGGATTTCGTTTAGGCAACTCTGTCACGGCGTAAGTCTTAGGTTCTTGGGCTTCCTCTACTGGCAGGCTGTCGGCCGCTTCCAAGACAAAGTTGGCTTCAAAAGTATGGCCGTCAAACTCGCCCTTGTCGGTGACATAGTGCTTCTTAGCCGTATCAGTCTTGATATTCTGAGGGACGCGCTCAATCTTATAAGTGCCCTTAAGCAAGTCATAGATTTGGTTAAAGGTCACGTCTCCTGTATTGACGCTGGTATAGTAGAGGGTCTTGTGGACCTTGCCGTCCTTGTCGACTAAATGAATCTTGACTAGCCCCTTCTCGAAAGCTGTCTCGTCCGCCTTAGGCATGAGGTTGACAACGGATAAGGTCTCTTGCGCTTGGGCCACTGGCACTGGTGCCAATGGCAAAGCCAGGCTCACGGCTGCTAATAATGTAATACTCTTTTTAATAATTGCTTTCATGGTAGGTCTCTCCTTTTTTTTCTTGACTATAGTATAAGCCTTGGGCAAGCAAAATGGAGCAAAGTCATCAAAATCGATTAAAAATCATCGAATTTGATGTTTTATGAGAAAAACCCTCAGAAAAGTTATCTGGGGGTTTAGAAGTATCATAAATTAATAATCTTATTACTTATTTAGTACAAAAGTGTCGTAGACTTGTAGACCATATTGCTCAATAAGGTTAATTAAGCTTTGAGCATAGTCAGGTGCCTCCGCATAGCCGCCGGCATGAATATTACGTAAGGTACTTCGATAATCTCGGTTACCAGCTACACCACGATAATGCTGAAGGAATTCAAAACGGTGCTTAAAGCCCTCCTCAACACTCGCATAGCGTCTAAGACTACCGTTGCTGTCCATAACACCAAAGTAATTATTCTTATAGATAGCGCCAGGAGAGCTACCCCAAGCCGACTCAATAATAGCTTGTCCCAATGTCACAGAAGGTAAAATTTTATATTGATCCCAACCATTTACTGCTGCGGGAGTAATCTTGTTAAGGAATTGCTTCTGCGCACCACTTAAGGCTTGATAATAGCGACCTGTGAGACGAGGTAGGCTGCTTGTTGCTGGACTAGGCTTAGGATTAGAAGTAGCTGACTGACTCTTGACTATCAAAACTTGCCCAGGATGAATCATGACATTGGATGAGCTATATCCATTGAGCTTCAAAAGCTCGTCTACTGACATTCCAAATTGGTTAGCAATCTTCCAGAAGGAATCGCCTGATTGAATGGTATAAGTACTTGCTTCTTGATTTTTAGGCTCGTCTTTTTTGCTTTCATCCTTCTTAACTTCTTCTTTTTGCTTAGGTGTATCCTTACTTGCTTGAGGGCGGCTGACAATGATCTTCTGCCCAGGATGCAACATCACATTTAGTGAAGCAAAATTATTCCATTTCATTAATTCATCTAGCGTAATTCTATAGCGCTGAGAAATTCGCCATAGGGAATCGCCATTTTGAATGATATATTCTTGAGGATTGCCTTGCTGTTGAACTTTTGCTTCAGGCTCGGTCTTTGCTGCTTCTTTTGAAGCAGATACTTTAATTAACTGACCTGGATATAGCATGACACTAGTATTCGCAAATCCATTCAACTTAAGTAATTCATCGAGTGTTAAGCCAAACTTGTTAGCAATCAGCCACAAGGAGTCACCTGATTTAATAGTATAATGACGTTCAACATTTCCCGGAGATCGAAGACTCACTTTTCCACTCTCTGTATTTGTCTCATCCTTTGTTAGAGACTCTGATTCACTGTTAGCGGTCTTGCTTGCTTCTGATTCCACTACAGAAAGCTCTTGCTCACTTACATCTAGTGATTCTTTAGAGCTACTACTGATCACGACAGGAGCTGATAAGTCCTGGTCACTGATACTTGTCATAGATTCGGATAACTCTCCAAAAGAGGCAGGAGCTAACTCATTTTCTGATGGCCGATAGTCGCTAGATTCAGCTATGGAGTTCTGAGACGATTCGCTATTAGCCTCATTGGCATGTACGATCCCTTGATGAAAGCATAAAGAAAATGCTGCAACTAAGGTAAATTTGAATATTTTATTCTGCATATTTACTGACAACCTTTCTATCACGTTCATAAGTCTATCTTCTTAAACGACGTTTTTCTGCCAAGACGATTAAGAAACCAATCAGCGTTAATCCAAGGGATACAATTGAGATAATTCCAATATGGACTTCACCTGTATTTGGTAACTGTCTGCCAATCTTGTTGCTTGGTGTGGCCGCAGCTACTGGAGCAGGACTTTCGGCTGGTTTGTTAGCTTTCTCAGACTGACTATCCTTCTTAGCTAGATTAGCTGGAGCGTCAACCTTCTTACTTGGAGATTGACTAACTTCTTTCTTAACTGTATCAATCTTTTCTTCTTTCTTGCTTGGAGCTGGTTTTTCTGCCTTATTTTCTTTGGCTTGAGCAGATGAAGTCGCTTCTTGACTTTGGCTTGCTTGGTTACTTCTTGCTTGGTTACTTACGGTTGCAGCTGATGATTGAGCTGTTGGCTCAGCTGCTGCTACTTGAGGCTTGGCAGCTTGGACCGCCGTTAAGACATAGTGGCTACGGAAGACATTAACAGTCCCTAGACTCGTAAGGACTTCCTCTAGTTGCTGACGATTAACACTACCTTGTAGCTGAGCGGTTTGAGCGTCCACTTGATACTCAGGGTGCTCCTTGTTAAAGCTAGCTGCCGCTAAGTCAACTGGAGATTCTGTGCTATCACTATTAATTAAGTAATGGGTGGTAGCTAAGTCAGTCCCTGCTTGGTCCTTAACATCTACTGTCACTAATTGTTCATAGAATAGGTCTGCTCCTTTTTCTTCCAATACGGTAACAGGATAGATAACAGGTTCTTCAGCTTTTTCAACTGGAACTTGATCTGGGTTCTTAAGAATAAAATTAGCTGCTAAGTAACTTCCATAGAACTCGCCATGATCGGTCACATAATTCTTGAGATGGGTGTCTGTTTGCACATTTTGTGGTGCTAATTCAATGTCATAACTTGACCCTAGCAAGCTAGCTACTTGGCCCAAGGTAATATCCACCGTGTTGAAGCTAGTGTAATAGAGCGACTTATGAACGACATTATCGGCACCTACTAAGTTAATCTTGACTAAGGCATTGCGCCCGATTCTTGGCGTTGCATCTTTGGGTACAAGACTCACAACGGGTAATACATTAGGCTGTTCTTGGGCCTGGGCTTGCACAATTGGCAAACCCATCCCCACAAGAGCCGCTAAGGCCATTAGCTTATGAACAACTTTTTTCATGATAATATCCTCCTAGATAATCTTTTTTTACATATAAATATCAACTTAATACTTAGAGGTTTGATTCATCTTCATTCCCCCTTGTTCTTTTGATGACTTAAGTTTATACTATCTCTAAAGGATTGTGCGTAAAGTCATCAAATTCGATTTTAAAACACCAAATTCGATATGAAAAAATCAAATTCGATGAATTTTGCTACAAATTCGATGAGTTCTATATAATTACAAATCATGAATATTCAAAGGTGTCTGCATATGCAATATTTATTTTCTTTAGAAAACTCACTCTATGTATTAGTAATTCTACTAGCCTTCAAATCAAAACTTCCCCGCCATTACGTCCTAATTTATTGGCTAGTCTCGATTGCTATTACATTCGTAACTACCATCAATGGTTTCCCAGGTTTTATTTCCGACTTTATCTTCTTTGCTTTTCTGTCCTTCACTACTATATTTATTACGCGAGACATCATATCGGTAATCCTCATATCAACGCTTCCTTTAATCAATACGGAGCTAGATTTTTATTTACAACCTAAGTACATCTCTTTTTTAATTTCGGAATCGAACGAGCTATACCCTATCATTTCCATACTAATCTCTTTGATTTTTGTATACTGCATTACTCGCTTAGAATTGCGTTTCGCACGCTATCTGGAGTCAAACCTTTCTTTCTACAAACCACTAATGATTGTTAGTCTCCCGGCCATCTTCTTCTTTATCAATAACCGAAACGCCTTAGGATATTTTTCTAGCCTCTTAGAGCTAGAACTTGAACAAGCTCAAATCCTTGTACTCCCCTTCTACATTCTTCCTATTTTGGCTATCCTAGTCTATCTCTTCCTAAACTATACCCTTCAAGAATCAGAGCGTGTAGAGTTTGAAAAAGAGCAGCTTAAAGTTTCTCAGACCTTTAATTCCATGGTTAAGGATCAATATACAGAAATGCGCCAGTTTCGACATGACTACCGAAATATCCTCCTAACCTTAGAAACTTATATCAAAGACCATGATTGGAATGAACTCACAAACTACTTCCATCAAACCATTCTTCCTTCGGGTATTCATTCTGATAAAGCAAGTGTTCAACTCTCCAAATTATCAAATATAGAGACTGTAGGTGTCCGGAACCTTCTATTTACAAAATTAGCCTATGCTACTTCTCAACAAATCGATGTTTCGGTTGAAGTCCATAAGCCAGTAAGTCTAAAGGTCAAAAAAGACCCTCTCTACTTAATTCGTATTATCGGGATTTTAATGGATAATGCTATCGAAGCGCTAGCAGAACAAGGTCATGGCACCTTGTCAGTCGCTCTCTTTGACGATGATGAGACCGTTCAACTAATAATCGCGAATGACAGTGATCAGTCCCCAGGTCCACTCCATAAACTCGCTCAACCTGGCTACTCCACTAAGGGAGACGGTCGAGGATTGGGGTTGGCAACAGTTGCTGAATTAACAGAGCGCGCCAGTATAGATTTGCTTACTAGCTACCACGAGGGGATTTTTACTCAACATCTAATCTTCAATAAGGAGCGACTAGAACCGTGAATAACTTCAAATTTCCTATTTACGTCTGCGAAGATAATGCCAAACAACGTGATTGGTTAACACATCTTATCCGTCAATATGTCATGATTGAAGACTTGCCAATGGAATTAGTCTGTTCAACAGGTGATCCTCAAGTTCTTCTTGATACTTGGGCAGAGTCAAGACAACATGGCCTATTTTTTCTCGATATAGACTTACAAGCCGAAATTGATGGCTTAGATCTTGCTCGACGTATTCGCGATGTAGACAGCCTTGCTATCCTAGTCTTCGTCACTACGCGAGAAGATTATATTCCTCTAACCTTTGACTACCAGGTCATGCCACTGGACTTCATTCCCAAAGATGACCCAGAAGTTATGGCACGACGAATTAAGAAGGCATTGTCTACCTACGCCAAACGCCAATTAAAAGATGGTGATGTAAAGCAAGTTTTCTCCTTCAAACAAGGCTCCCGTGAGATTGCTTTACCCTATAACCAAATTCAGTACCTAGCTACAGCAGGACAAGCGCATGTTATTGAATTGACTACAGACAATTCTCGCTACCAGTTTTATCATAAGTCTATGAAGCAAATCATGGATAGCCTCGGAGATCCCTTTGTTAAGCTAAGCCAGTCTGAAATTGTTAACATTGATAAGGTCCAATCCTATCATCCTATTGAGAAGACACTAACTGTCCAAAACGGGGATAAATTAACGATTGCTCAAAGACTCTACGGAAAAATTTCTCGTGCCCTCAAAGCTCGTAATATTCCAACAGAAAAGGACTGAACTTAGGTTCAGTCCTTCTTATATTTACATCTTGTTTAGAAAACTAAGCATCGTCTTTACTCATTCAGCTACCCCTCCCCTTTCAACAAGCCCTTCAAATCCCAGAGCTTGGTGGCTAGGCGGGTGCGGCGGTCGTCGTAGGAGCTGAGGCTGATGCCGAGTTGGCGGGCTTTGGCGGTGTCGGTCAGGCGCGGATCTAACAAGAAAGTCAGAAAGTCTGCCTCTTTATCAGACAAGCGCGACCGAGCAGCAGCCAGGAAGGCGTCCGCCCCCCTGACTAGACTCCTGGGCCCCGACCTGCTGGGCTTGCCAGGCGCCCGTCTCCGACCGTTTCAAATCCTGTGCCAGCAAATCAGCCACTAGCTCCGAAGCGGTCTCAGTCCCGCCGCCATTTGCTAATAAGCCTAAGGGCTCGCGACTGCGCCGGCGGCTAGCGGCCTGGGCCAAATCCCAGAGATAGTAGCGCAGGGCCGGCTTGACATAGCCAACGAAGCAGCTGCGACTATCTTCCTCTAGGGGCTGGCCCTTAAATTTCTGGGCCAGGTCCCAGAGTTTGAGGTAGAGTTCCTGATAGAAGTCCTCATAGTCGGGATGGCCGTGGTAGTAACCTTGCGAATGTAATACATAGTGTATGACCCCACCATACTGTTCGACGAGCGCTGTTTGATCCAGCGTCTGGTCTTGTGTCAGCATGGTTTCACCTCTTGGGGCGCCGCCAGTCAGCCCACACTCCCCATCCCGATTTCACCCTAAGGGATGAGGCCAAGCCTGGGCAAGGCTGGTCAGGCGCCATGATATTTGTGCTTAATCAGTCACCTATTGGGGCGCGTCCTGTGTTAAACTAAGACTGACCCCACTAGTTCGACTGAACAACCGCTTGTTGACGCAGGCGGTTGTTTTGTATTCTTTTGTCTGGAAAGTCCGTCGGCTTGGAGCGACGGGACCTGATTTCCCCTCCTCATAGTGGATGCCGAGGGTGCGCTAGGCCTTGCTGGCCTGCTGGCAGATGCTGCTAATATAGGCAAAGGGCTTCTTGGCCTGGCGGCGATGGGCCTGTTCGATGGCTTCAATGACGGGCCAGTAACCAATCTTATCCAGCCAGTTCCGAAATTGCAGGCTTTCCGCCCCAGTCATGGGGCCAAAGTAGCGCTCGTAGAAGGGCCGTAGCTTGGCCATGTCGCGCTCCACCCGAACAAATTGATCCATGGTCTGCTGGCTAACGCCCGCCTGGGGCTGACCTGTCTGACTGATCAGGGACTGGGCCCGGGCTAGGGTCTGGCTGAGGCTCTGGTCTGGTAGGTTGATGGCCTGGCCAAAGGGTTGGGAGCTAGTGGCGCTGGAGGAAGTGGTGTGCGGTTGACTTAAAGTTGGCCTACTGGAGGTGGTGCCTAGCGCTGAGCCGGAAACTGGCGTGCTGGAGGAAGTAGCTGAACTGACTGCCCAATCACTAAGCACCTCTTTTGCCGAGCTCTCCCCCAACTCCCTAGCATGTAATTTGCTCTCCGAATCAGGGTCCAGCTTGGACGCTGAATTATGATTCTGATTCTGATTGTGATTATGACTCTGATTCTCTTTATGAATCTGATTGTCTTTCTGATTAGGATCTTGATTATGGTGGTCACTGGTGCTTAGGCGGCTAGAAGCCACATGAGTCTCTTGACTGCCACTAAGCAACTGGGTCCCCTGGCTCAAACTAGTCACCCCTTCCCCCCTCACTGCTTAACTCCTGGCGGCGCTTAAGTTCGGTGGCTAGGACCTCCTGGGACAGCTGGTCGATCAGGCGGTGGCTGTGCTCATAATAGCTGGCTAGGTGCTGGAAGACCTTGACGAGGAGTTGGCTATCGCGGACATCTTCGGCCTGGTTGCGTAGCAGGCGCTCGACCGGTTGGCCGCCTTTGACTAGGCTATAAGTGAGAAAGTCCAGAATGGCCACTTCCTGGGTCTGGTCGGAATAGGCGATGACCTGATAATCGTCTTGAAAGCGAGCCAGGAGTTGTCCCACCTGAGCATCGTCCAGACTCATATCGAAGGCAATGACCCGCTTGGGCAGGGAATAGATGCCCAGTTGAGTGGACCGAGGACAGGTCATAAGATAAAGGGCAAAGAGCTTGTCCTGGGAGGAATAGCGCTCCATAACGTCTACTTGATTCCAGAAGCGGGTGTCGACGACGCGTTTGAGGCTCATAGGTCCTGCCCCTCTCTCTCATTGCAGGCTTGGATGGCCTGACGCAGGGCGCTGGAAGGTTGCCACTTGGCCAGAAATCCAGGGCGGCTTGCTTGTCGCCTTGGCGGATCATGTCGAAGCGACTGACCTCGAACTGGAGTTTGAAGTCGCGTTGGGCTTGGTGGAAGAGTCGGTAGCGCAGCCCTTCATTGAGATAGGCTGGGGCTTGAGGTCCGCCCAACCAGTCCCTCAGGCACTGACGTCGAATAGAGGCCAGGCCTTCGGCGACGGCCGGTAGAATCACCGGTTCCGGCCGACTCTCTAGGGCGGGACGGTCGCTGGCCAATTTCATGAGGGCCGCTAGGACCGTTTGGGCATCTTGTGGTGACAGAGAATTTGCTTTATTTGTGTTTTTCTTAACATTCGTTGTCATAAGTATTCCCCCTATTGGTGACAACTGTGCTTGCTATCGAGCGCCAGCCACTTGGCTAGTTGAGGACGTGGCCACCGGGTCACGGCTCGATATCTTCTCTGAAATGATGGGGTCAGCCTTGACTGCTGTCTTCTGCCGCTTCAGGATGCTCGCGCAACCATAGTTGGTGGTAGAAGATACGAACGAAGGCGTCATTATCTAAATTGAGACCCAGGGCCAAACGTAAGGCCACGCGTCGCCGCGGCTTATAGTGGCCGCAGATAATGCGGTTCAAGAGGGAGCGATCAATCCCATAACGTTGGGCCCGTTCCTTCTGGCTACCGTAATCTGCCTCAATCAATTGAATCAAGAAGCCAGCATCATAATCCTCATCGCTGTTAGAGCGATAGTCTGCCATTGTAATCCCTCCTTTCTGACTTAAATTACCTTTAAGAAAAGGTTTACAACTACATCATATTCCCATCTTCACGAATTTTCAAGATGTTTTTAATTATTTCCGGTAAAATCACACAACTTGTTAACTTTTGTTAACTGGCTTTGGCTTGGGACCGGTACTAAGCGGCATTATTTATAGGCACAAAAAAAGACAGGAAGCTAAACTTCCCGTCTCTCTTGTATTTCTTAGTACCAGCCGTTGGCTTCCCAGAAGACTTTGGCTGCTTCCCAAGAACCGTAACGGTTCTTAACGTATTCGTCAGCCACGCGTTCTTGGTTCTCGATGGAGTAGTCACCGTTCAAGTACTCAGCCGTTAATTGGTAACGGCCGATGTAACGACCTGATGGGTTGACTGCGTTGTAGTCACCACCGGATTCCTTCTGCGCAATCCATTCTTTGGCTGCGGATTGGATCCCTTGGTAGCCTGAGCTTGAGCTGGTGCTGGTAGTTTCTTCGGTCTTGCTTTCTTCAGCAGCTGGAGCAGCTTGATCAGAAGATTCCTCGACTGCTGGGGCAGCTGGAGTCGCTGGCGCTTCTTCAACTGGCGCTGGCGTTTCAGCTACAGGAGCTGTAGATTCCGCAACAGGAGCAGAGCTTTCTTCAACCGAAACTGGCGCGTTAACTTCGCTAGCAGCTTGGAATTGAGACTCAGAAGATTGGCTTGCTTGCTCTTGGGCGCTGGCAGGCTCAGCAACTGGTTGAGCTTGCGCTTGGGCTTGCGCCGCAGCTGCGGCTTGTGCTCCTTGGAAAGCAGCGGCAGAAGCCGTTGGTGCTTGATGAACTTGAGTGACTGGTGACAAGTCAACTGGTTGTTGGCTTGCTTCAGCTAAAACTTCTTGTGGGACAGTTTCAGCGGCCACTTGTTGGTGGGTATCCGCTTGAACGGTTTCCACGTTCCCTTGACGGTCGTCTAAGGTTACGGTGTTAGCGCTTGGGTTATAGTAGATAACAGACCCTGCAATAATCAAGTCTGGGTTAGCAATGCCGTTGAGACCGACTAAGGATTCTGTTGGCACATCTAAGGCCTGAGAAATGGTCCATAAGGTGTCGCCCCACTGTACCACATAGTATTGGGAGTTGGTTACAGAGTTGCGGACATGTTCAACCGTCCGTTGAACCCAGCCGGTTACAGACGCATCAGAATAATCTACGGCTAAGGCAGTTGCTTGTTGTGCTGCGAAACCTAATACAGTTAAGGCAGTCACCACTTTAAGTGTCTTCTTCATATAGATATCTCCTTTTATACATCGCACACGCCCTCGGGCGCAGACGTTAAATTCTTTTAGTGGTAGGCGCTGGACTTGCGTGAGCTCCTGGAAGCTGGGCATGCAGAAGCTTTGGAAAGCTTGGCTTGAACTTCGGTAAGCCGGAAAGCCGGACTTGCTGAAGCTCTGGAAAGCCGGGCTTGCTTAGCCAGGAAAAAGCCGGACTTGCTGACCTAGACCTATTAAGCTAGGAAAAGCCGCCAAAATCGGCGCGGCCAGTGACCCTCCACCTCGTGTCACATACTTATCATACCCTAATTAGACGCTCCTGTGGGGAAAATGCCCCAGATGTTAATCAGCTTTAAAGGATCCCGCCCCAAGCTGACGCAAGTTTGTTATCTAGGGCGGGGATTGTAACCTGTCTGTAACTTTTTTTTGGGTGTGGGGCTGGGGACTTTTGGGTTGCTGCCTTGGTCCCAGGGAGCCAGTGGTCCACTCGACGGAGTGGTCCACTGGCTCACGGCTTTTCGGGCTTTTGAAGTCAAGTCCAAAATCCTGTGTAAATATGTAGACTGTCCTATAGCTTATTTGCGTTTGGTGAAGTTGACAAGGAAGGGGCGTGCGTTAGCCTGCCAGGCATCGTTTAAATCAATGAGGATGGCGCCAATTAATCGCTCAGCGGAAGCAATATTAGGATAGACGCCAATGACCTTATCCCGCCGTCTGATTTCACGGTTCAGACGTTCGACAGAGTTAGTAGTCCGCAAATTAGGATGATAAATCTCAGGCTCCATCATAAACTGCACGGCATCTTCAAATCCCTCATCTAAAACCTTTAAGGCCTTCTGATAGCGAGGATTGTCCGCGACAGAGGCCTCAAACTCTTCCTTGAGCCGTCTGGCATGTTCGGCGGTGGGCGCCTGGAAAATGGCCTTAAACTTAGCGCGCGCCTCTAGACTCCCCTTTCTGGGGATGGTCTCGACAATGTTGGACAAGAAATGAAAGACGCAACGTTGCCAAGGTACCCCAACAAAGCAGTGCTGGATGGCCGCTCTAAGCCCAGAATGAGCGTCTGAAATAATCAGAGTGGGCTGGCTCAAACCACGGGCACGTAGGGATTGATGGAAAAACAAATTAATGAAAAAAAAGCCTTGGTTCCCAAAGCTTTTTTTATGTTATAAACTCATCAAAATAACTCCCAGTTAGATCTGGAATATTTTTTATTCTGTGTCATATAAAAATAAATAAAATGAATGGTTATAGCTAGAGCTAAAATGGTTGTTATACTCACTACTATTATAGGATTAGAAGCAAAGATTAAAGAGAGAATCAAGGCAGCCAGATAGAGTGTCGCTTGGACACAGTAGTAACTTTTCGAATAGCGAAGATAGTGTTTGTTATAGGGCCCATTTACTAGGACAGCAGCTTGAAAGAGACCAAATCCGATATAAGAGAAGCTGGTTGCAAAGAGACGATTAGCTTCAGGATTCTGAAGAAAAGCCCATCGATACAGTCATCATAATAAGTCCAATGAAAAATAGGATAGTGACTGTAAATTAGAAATAGTCCCTTTTGATTAGATTTTTCATCAATAGCATGGTCGAATTGACCAAAATAAAACAAGAACAGAGAAAGCATAATAATGAAATAAAGAACCGAATAAATCGAGAAATTCTCGATTGTAAAGAAGTTAACTAGCTCCATAATCATCTCTCCAAACGTAATAATGACAAGAAGGGAGATGCGCTCGATTAAATGGGGGAGATTTACCTGGTAATGCTTATCTTTACTAAGCAAGATAATTGGCATAATAAATGTTAGCAGAATACTAGCAAATAAGGTATAGACTCCAACGTAAATAGGAAGAAGAGCTGCTAGATAGACTCCTAAACTTCCTAGACCTGTTATCCATAGAAAACCTTTGATACTTTCCCGACTAACATTATCGGTTGATTTTCTAAAAAATTCAACCAAATATTGAAAAAATAAGGTAAGGGTTAATGTACCAACAGCCCAACAGAGATAATGAAAATATTGTTGCCAATCAGGTCCAATCATATTGGCTATAAAGAGTAAAAGTCCCATTTTGATAAACATGATTACCATGTTAAATAAAGAGTTCTTTCCATAGCGATTGGTATAAACGGTTTGAATCATCCAGGAATCGGTGAGAACCAAGACAGCCATGAAAAAATCAAGGAAAGAATTCCAAGTCAAAATACCGTTATGAAGATGGTCAATTAAAGTAGTTGCTTTTTGAAATTGCAAAAAAACAAAAAAACTAGGTCATAAAAAAAGTTCTGAAAAATTCTACACGTTTATGTTTAATAAGAGTTGTCATCTTAAGTCCTTTAGTCCTTTCTATTTTAGAAGTACAATTTATTATAACAGAAAATGGTATTGAAAGAAAAGGAGATGCTTAAATAACTTCATGTGGCGCGAATTGTCAAAACCTTGGAGCACATTTACCTCATGTACCAGATTACAGGCGGAGTGTTTGACGATTGATAATGAAGAATAAGATTATACAGTAGAAGTGTATGGACATACCTTAGAAGAGAAAATTTTTGAGGAATTTAATCAAATCAGAGATGTCTGGAAAGATTGCTCATAAAAAAATGTGGGGCAAATGATGGGGCAAATCAGTTATAGACAAGCAAAAAAGCCTTGTAAATCAAGGCTTTTCCTGTTGTGTTTAGATGCCCCTGCAGGCACACGGTCACGGCGCCAACGTGCCCTACGCCATCGCCCAGCCCCACCTCAAGCTGCATGAGCTACTAGAAAATCCTGGCCAGCCCGTGCAGATTCATTAGTCCGCAGGCAAAAGGAAGCTAGTGGACCACTCGAAAGAGTGGACCACTGGCTCGCGACTTTTCGGAGCTTTTGATCTAGTTTCTGCCGCTTTCCGAGGAGCTCGTGCTTTTCCTAGCTTTTGACCATTTTCTGCTCGCTACCTAGCTTCTGCCCCAAACCCCAGCCCACGCCACACAAAAAGCCCGCACCGTAGTGCGGGCTTTTCTCTGTTTCCTTTTCCTTATTACTCAGTCACGTAGACCGGACGTAGGTTAATGGTACGGCCGAATGGCATGACTTCGAAGTTTTTCACGCGGGCTTTGAGTAGGTAAGAAGTGGCAGATTGATAGATTGGCGCAGCGACTGCGTCTTGCTTAATGCCGATGGTTTCGGCTTGGATTAAGGCTTGGCGACGCTTAGCTGGGTCGTTGGCGTATTCGTTGCGGGCTTGCTCCACTAATTTGTCGTATTCAGCATTGGAATACTTGGCGAAGTTAATGCCGCCGCCAGTTTTGTACTGCTCGATAAAGTTAAGGGCATCTTGATAGTCTGGCGCCCAAGTCCCGTAGAAGATGTCAAAGTCTGATTGACGTTGGAACTCTAGACGGTTCTTGAGGGGCACGCTGGAAATGGTCAGCTTGAGACCTGGCAAGTTGGCTTCTAATTGGGCCTGCAAGAACTCAGCTGTCCGCTTGGACAAGCCAACGTCAGAGGTTAGCAGTTGCAATTCAATGGTGTCCTTGCCTAAGGCCGCTTTGGCCTTAGCCCAGTCAGCTTGAGCTGCTTCCAAGTTATACTCTAACATTGGGCCAGCCGCTGTTTGGTAGTCCTCGCCTGCCTCGTTGACGTCGAAGTCCTTAGGCACTTGGTTGTTGAGGACCTTGGAGCCGTCTTGGATGACGGAGTCCGCATAGACTTGCTTGTCGAAAGCTTGGGCGATGGCGCGACGTAAGTCGGCATTCGCGGTCGCTTCCCGTTGTGTGTTGAAGCTGAGGTAACCGATGGTTGCTTTAGAAGCAGTATGGAAATCGTCAGCCCCAGTGTATTCTTGGACAAATTGGTCAGTTAAAGTGGTGTAGTCCAACTGGCCAGCATCGAAGAGGTCGGCACCAGTGGAGTTTTCTTTGATAACTTGAACTTGGACATCCTTAAGGTAAACGTTGGCCGCATCCCAGTAGTTGTCGTTCTTGACCAATTTCCACTCCAGGTTGGTCCCGTTCCAGTCTTGAATGGTGAAAGGACCGTTGGTGACCACATTGTCAGCGCTGGTCCCGTACTTGTCGGCCTTGGCGCTGTGAACTGCCTTGCTGACAGGCATGTAGCGGCTACCAGACAAGAGTTTTGGCAGGTATGGCGCTGGGTATTCCAAGGTCACTTCCAGGGTCTTGTCGTCTAAAGCTTTGACCCCTAATTCGGAGACTTCTTTTTCGCCTTTGCGGACTGCGGCTGCGTTCTTGAAGACGTCAACCGATTGGACGCTGGCACCAGACTTAGGATCAGCCAGACGTTGGTAGCTGTACTCGAAGTCAGCCGCCGTCACGGGGCTGCCGTCGCTCCATTTGAGGCCGTCGCGCAAGGTAAAGGTGTAGGTCAAGCCGTCGTCAGAGACTTTGACCGATTCAGCTTGGCCGAACTCCACTTCGGTCCCGTTCTTCACCCGGTAAAGGCCTTCGAAGACCTGACCGATCATGTCAGAACTTGACACGTCATTGTAGAGGGCACTGTCCAAAGTAGCCAGCTCCCCTTGGGTCGCGATGCTGAGCTTTTGCTCTACAGAGGCGTCAACGCCAGCTGGTTGAGCAAAGCTTGTCACAGGGCCAGCCACAAAGCTAGCCAGTAAAGTCGCCACAAGGGCGGAACGTTTCAATGCTTTTAATTTCATTAAAGAACCTCCTATTGGGTTTTCATTCTAATCATCATGAGAATATTCTAGCCCTTTTGCCGCCAATAGTCAATCATTTAGTTTCTATGACGGGTTATAGGGCTCAGCTATAGTGGAAAGGGGGCTGGGTGTGTGGCTGTTCGGGGCTTGTGACTAGGTTGCTGCCTTCTCCCAGGGAGCTAGTGGTCCACTCTCCAGAGTGGGCCACTGGCTCACGCATTTTCGGTGCTTCTGCCCCAGTTTCGGCCTCTTCCAGGGGATTTTCTGCCTCTCCCCAGCTCCCGCCGCCCCTCTCACACAAAAGCC
>BNJV01002811.1_pt1 | contig 35704 bp, 39 predicted proteins | sample 8540591 | NCBI WGS metagenome assembly BNJV01 (sample SAMD00202457, study PRJDB9452) | human saliva metagenome | host: Homo sapiens | reverse complement strand
TTTGGGAAATAGGAAATAGAGTAGCCTTCACCTAATCCCTATCTCCTCACACCCTAGCCCTTAAACTCTTGGACAAATTTCTTGAGTTCGGCATCGGCTTCTGGTGTCGTTCCATGAAGCTGGCTGAGCATGTCTAGAAGAGAAGCTGTCTGGGTCTCAATCGTCGCATTGGTTTGGTTGATCTTAGCCACGATCTCTGTCAATGGCTCTACTTCTTCTTCCTCAAAGGTGTCCACATAACGTGGGATATTGAGGTTGTAGTCATTCTCGACGATCTCCTCAAAGCTAGCCAGATGGGCAAACTTATCCATATCCTCTCTACTCTTATAAGCCTGGAGGATCTTCTCGATATGAGCATCCGTCATGATGTTCTGGTTCTTGCCCTTGTCAAATTCCTTAGAAGCATCGATAAAGTAGACGTCCCGATTGGTCCGGTTCTTTTTGAGAATGATCACCGTCGTTGGGATGCTGGTATTGAAGAAGATATTTGCAGGAAGACCGATGACGGTATCAATGGCCCCTTCTTCTAGCAAGGCCTTGCGAATGGTTCCTTCCGCATTGCCACGGAAAAGGACCCCGTGAGGAAGAACGATAGCCATCACACCATTGTCTAGTTTCAAGTGATAGTAACCGTGCAAGAGAAAGGCGAAGTCTGCCTTGGACTGAGGCGCCAACTTGCCAAATGGGGAGAAGCGTGGATCTTGGAGGAAACCAGAGCTTGCAGACCACTTGGCTGAGTATGGTGGGTTCATAAGGACCCCATCAAAGTTGGTCGGTTCCTGAGTCGGCCAGTCTTCATCCAGCGTATCGGCATTGTGCAAGAACTGGTTTTCCACCGGGACCCCGTGTAGGATCATGTTCATCCGGGCCAGGTTATAGGTAGAGGTATTGAGCTCCTGGCCAAAGTATTGGACGGTTTGAGGCTGGTGAGAAACTTCTTGGCATTGAGCAAGAGCGAGCCCGATCCCATGGTGGCATCGTAGAGGGTAAAGCCCTGCTCGTCTTCACGCCCTAAAAAGGCAATCTGAGTCATGAGCTTGGCTACAGGCTGGGGCGTATAGAACTCTCCTGCCTTTTTACCAGAGTCGGTCGCAAACTGACCGATCAAGTACTCATAGGCATCTCCAAGCATATCACCCGCATGACCTGCCACGTCCAGCACTGCCAATTCTTTCATAACGGCAGCCACTAGCTGGTTTTGCTTTTGAGGAGTGGCCCCTAGCTTTTTGGAGTAGAGATCAATGTCCTCAAAGAGATTCTCATAGAGGTCATCACTTTGCTCGATGTCTCGGAAGCCTTGAGCTAGATCTTCCAGCTGGAAGGTTCCTTCATTGACCCGGTCCACCAAGGCCGTAAAGGTCAAGTCTGGCTTGATGACATAGTTAAGCTCATCGGTGATGACGGTGATTAGATCCTCTTGAGAGTCTGGATCCTCATAGTAGGTTCGGTAAAGCGCCAAGGCTTCATCCAGACTCTCTGTCTCTTTCTCCATGGTCTCCGCCACGAAGAAGAGCAACTTATCTGAGAGATACTTGTAAAAGATCATCCCCAATAGATAAGACTTATAGTCATTGGCATCCATCTTAGAGCGGAGTACGTCCGCTGAGTTCCACAGGGCTTGGTAGAGCGACTGGGAGGTTTGTGTTGTTTCCATAGTAATTCTTTCTGATTTCGTTTAGACCTTTTCTTGTTCCAGTGGAACGACAGCGAGGGTCTTGCCCAGACTGGCTAAGACTTTCAAGACCGTGTCCAATTGAGGACTGGTCTTTCCTGTCTCCATCCGAGCGATGACCGGTTGACTGACCCCACTGAGTTCTTCTAGTTTCTTTTGGCTAATGCCCTTTTCATGCCGAGCCTCGATCAGCTCAGTCATAATCGCGACCCGCAAATCGCTTTCCAGGATTTCTTCCTTGGTGAAGAGCTCTGCTCTCACATCTTTCCAATTGCTGCCGATGGCACTATTCTTCATCTCTTAGCCCTCTTTCCTTCAAATCTTGCAACTCCCGCTTGGCTTTCTCGATCTCTCGTCTAGGTGTCTTTTGCGTCTTTTTGACAAAATGATGCAGTAAGACAAAGCTCCCATCCAGCCAAGCCACGAATAAAATCCGATCCCTCAAGGGTCTCAACTCCCAGATCTCCGCATCCAGATGCTTGATGTAGGGTTGGCCAGCACGTGTTCCCTGCTGGCTCAACAGTTCAATATAGTCGTTGAGCTTGTTGAGTTTGATCCGGCTGTCCTTGTTATCGCGACGAGCTAACTCCCTCATGTAGTCCAAGACTGGTTGATTCCCCTATTTGTCCTTATAAAAATAAATTTCGTGCACTAAGCAACCTCTTTTCGAATTCATTATAACTCTAAAGTTATTAAAAGTAAATACTTTTAAGTTATTAAATACTAAGGAGCACCCTTTGAAAGGATCAAAGAGGCTCACTTATATTATTCGAAAAAGGATATGCTTAAGGATGCTGATAAGGGGCATTTTTGAAGGTTAGATAAACATATCTTGTAAGAGTTTCTTTTTGAGTGTTTAAGGTGAGGATTATAATAAACTAACACCCTTAATTATTATTAAGCAAAGTTACAAGTTCACCAAAATATTTGTTTCTCAATAAATTTTTGTAACTCAGGGATTTATTGTAATCCTATTTATTGACTTATTTTTTTAAAGTCGCGAGTGATTAGATTATCCCCTAGTTTATTGATAATCTCATTTTTTTAAGTTACAAACCTTTAAAATTGATGCAAAAATTTGGTGAAACTATACTTTTTATCAACAATAGAAGTTATATTTTTCAACTGTTGAAGTTACATTAAATCTGGTTACTAAACTTTCTAAAAAAATTCTTGAGCACCACGTTTTAGTTGGTTTATTCTCCTCTATAAAATGACTTTCCATAAATTCATCAAGTTTCTTTTTTTAAAGGCGATACTTACTATCTTATCTTTTATTTTCTATACACAAACTTTTAATAGCTTCTTGGAATTTATTTAATTTTTAGTTCTTTATCCTGATCATCAGATGCCAAAACTGACTTTACTACTGCTTCATCCACTAGAAGCATCTCTATCTCATTAAAAGGAAGTACAAAAATATTTTTCTTTTTATATTTTGCAATTTTCTCCTCATCCATCCAATCATAATCAATAATTCCATATGCTTTATTTCCATGCATTTTGTTTAAATTATTATAAGCCTTAGTATGCTGGATGACTTGTTTATGCCCTTGTACTGGTTTTACAAAGCAAAATTTACTGAATAGTTTAGAATAGATTTTATAATCTATACTAGTTTTAGTACCCTCACAAAATAGTATTGGTTTCCTTGTACCAGAAACTTCTGTTAATAAGGGTAAAGGAAATTCTTGAGAATCTTCCAATCGTTCATAATCTAGGTCATAAGGTGCTTCAAATTTCTTACACCACACATAAGTAGCATTTGATCTTGATTGAACAAAGTCCATATTATGTGAAGCAAAAATAAATTGACAATCCTGTCTCTCTGATATTAGCAAATCCCATAATTCATTATAGACAGCAGCATTAAGGAATGTTTCTGGTTCATCAACCACAATATAGCTATTTTCTGGAGCAAGAAGAACATTACCAATATAAAATAATGCACAGCGTTCACCATCACTAAGCCCATTTATACTATATTTAGCCCCATTTCTTATAACTTCTAAAACTCTATCATTAGTTTCAGGATAAAATGTTATTTCTGGAAAAATTTGATTCCATACTTGTTCCACTCTGTCCAATAAAGCAACTGACACCCCCTCTACTCCCCTAGAATTATCAGTCGCTATTTTTGCATAATCTTTTACCAACAGAGTTATTAATTTAGTAAAAGTACCCGAAAAACTATCTTCAATCTTATGAGTCTGTATGTCAATCGTGTCATATTTAATTTCTACGTTTTTTAAATTTGCTATATATTGTTCTTTATTGGTACTATCACGACCAAAAGTATTAAGCACAAAATATAATATTTTTTGAGCAGGCAAAACATACATCTCATCTATACTATTCTTTCTTAATTCATTAATAAGACTTGACTTCCCTGCTCCATTAGCTCCTATAATAACAGTAGTAGAATCTATTTTAGCAATAAAAGAGAAAAAGTTTAATAACTTTGAAATTATACAAAAATTTGAGGAAATATAGAATCATACAGATAAATTTCACCACCAAAAACAATTGTAGATGCTTTCTAACAAATTATCACGTAATGTTTTGTACCTTACCGTTACATCATTAGAGAAAACTTCTTCATTTAGCTCGTCATTTATAAAAGAAATCAGTTCAGATAGATAATTATCTACTCTACTATATAGATCTTTTTCATGATCAGCTATCTGACTCAAGTTATCTTGAAGTCTTTCTCTTTCAGATTTTAACTTTTCAATTAAATCTGTTTTAGAACTATACATAACTCCCCCTTAAATAAACATATCTTGTAAGAGTTTCTTTTTGAGTGTTTCTAACTGCGAAATTTTTTCTTGGTAAGAGTTGATGAGGTTATCTAGGTTTGAGAAATAGGCACCGATGGCTTGTTGTTCTTCATATTTTGGTAAATACAACTCATATTCCCCATATTCCTTCCCATTAACTCCTGGTTGTCCCGATCTTTGAGAAGTTACTTTTACATACTGTGTAAATCTATTAGTCAATGTATTTTGAAAAATAAACTTTGAATCATATTTTTCTTTTATTCGAGCACGAATCAAGAAACCGGCAAAATAAACTTTACCATCTTTCATATCATAAAGATACGTTTTCCCAACGCTAGCACCAGTACGAGCAAATAATATATCTTTCTCGCACAATAGATAGTTGTCGCATTCACTTACGTTAATATCTGGAGATGTTAGACTATCTTCTTTAAATTTACGAGAAACATCATCAATATCAGTAATACGAATATATTTATTTTCTCCATCAAATTCCTTAGCTGAGGCATTTAATCCGTATTCGATGCTCTCAGTTACATCTTTAAGCTTCACTTTTTTCCACTCACCTTCAAATCCATCCAAACGAATCTCTGGAACTGTCTGTCCAGCTTTGGGGAACATCTTGGAGAGCATGGTCTCCTTGAGGGATTGGTAGTTAGCAAGATTGTCCTTGTAGCTAGCAAGAAGGTTGTCGAGGTTACGGAAAAGAGAGCCAATGGCGGATTGTTCATCAAAGTTAGGAAGTGAAACCCTTCTTTCTTCCATCATAGTTTTTGTAATATGAACCATCGTACTGCCGTTAGTATTTTGTTGAATTTTATTCTTATCACTCTCTAACCAGATATTTAAATAATCTTGATTAATTTCCGTTCTATCAAATTCAAGTTTCCAAATATGATAATGATAAATTGCCTTTTCTTCGGTCCATATTTCAGGTCCAAAATTTGTAGCCCATAAATATAACAAATCACCTTTATTTACATACTTATTCTCTTCAAGCTCTAAGTTTGAATAATACCATTTGCTATTTGTATTAAAATTTCCAACTCTGAGAACTTTATACTTTCCTTCATCTAATAATTCTTCCTGTTTATATGCACGACCATTTAACAAAGAAATATGACGTCCTATTGTGCTATCTAGCCACTCATCTTCAAAAATTTTGAAACCTAATTTTTTTGGAGCATTACTTTTGTTTTTTTCATATACCTTCTTTTCCCTATACTCATTTAAGATATTTTTTTACAACTTTGGTTACTGCTATTTCTTCTTTGTCCCATTTACTATGTTGCTCATTCCCTTCATAGTTGTAATCTAAACAAACCTTCTCACTTTCCTTTTTTATTTTCTCAAGAATATCAGATTTATTTTCTTCAATATATTCTTCAATAACATTTCTTTCTTCATCGTCATAAAAAACAGGAATTATACTCAAATGCCTTCTCCATACTTCACCATCTTGTTGCATTAATTCTTTTAACAAATACATCAATTCTATTTCGACAGAGTTAGATAAATAATAGTAATACATAGATGGAAACTTTATATCGTTTATCCTGTCGAATAATTTTAAAAAATTATACTTTGGTTGAACAGATATCCCCCTATATTCGTCAATATAATGTGAACTGAATTCCAACAAAATTGTTTGGTGGTATTTTAGACGTAAAATCTGCCATGTAGTTCTTGCGTTGGGATGGATGAGTGCATAAACTGGAGCTTTTAGTTCATCGTTCTGTGGATCATCAACTAATTCCATAGTATATTCAGGAAATTTCTCATAGTACCAAGAACGAGTTTCATAATTCCCCTTCATCTCAATCCAATGATCGTGGTCAGTTATATAGTTAATAACACGTTCCTTAGGGAAAGGAGTTAATCCAAATCTAAATTCGAATAGTTTTTCAATATCACCTATTTCTGCCTGACTATTAATTGCAGTATTCTTAGAGCCTTTTCGAACATAAATTCGATTTTCTCTAACTTTACCATAGCTTTTAGTTATGTAGTATGGTACCCTATTTGATTTTTTTATAATTAAAACATCTAAATCTCCATTATTAATAGTTCGAAATTCAACTGTAGGAATCATGTCTCCAGCCCAAGTTAAATTTTGTAAAAAAATCCTGATAATTTTCTTGTGTCCACTTATTAGAAAAATTGCTTAACTCCTGTTATTTTAACAGGTTTATCTTGAATACCCATGATAATGTATGCGTCACGATTACTTAAATTATTTGCCATACAAATAATATCATGGAGAAGGTCGTTCTTCTTTTTTTATTTTTTTCTTCTTTACTTTGACCTTCGAAGAAATATGGTTTTTCTTTAAAATCCCAATATTCCCCTTCCACTCCAAGATAAAAATAATTCCCTTACGATTTCATCTAATTGATCATTTGTTAACAATTATAATTACTCCCTATAAACTTTAATACCTTTTTTTGAAAAATCCTGATTTAAAGCGTTTCCTATACTTAAGATAACTATAATTTTTCGAGCACATATTTTTCACTGTAATTTGGAACAAATACATGAAAAACTATTTTCAAAAATTTTCCTTGTCAAAAAAATAAAATCCTATTTCCTACCGGCATCTTGTCATCTATATCTAAAAAGATTGCTTCAACTTCATAATAGCAACACTCGAAAATTCCTTTGCTAATATAGTTTTCGATAATTCCACAGACAATATTTTTCAAAATATGACTGCCCATTATTAAACTTATCATTGCAATTTGCTCGACTAAATTGTTGATATATATTGTCAATGTTATTTTTTTATCAAAAAAATGAATATTATTCTTTATAGAAGTACTCTCAAAAAGAAATTTTTTTAAATTGTTTCCCCAAAAGGTGCCCCCTATGGACAACATTGTTATGAGGTATACCTTCATTTGTTGTATAGTAATCTGATATATCTTCTTTTAATAAAAATCCGCCTTGGAATTTTTTTACCTTCCAACCAACATATCTATTTTTTTCTTTGTAAATTGTCTCTATCTCTTCTGTAGTAATTAAGTTTAATTTCTTTATTAATATCAATAGGGTGAAAACCTTCAGGATTGTTTAGAAATTCAATTTTATCGATTAGACGAGGGATTTTAGGTGTTAATTCATAATAGTTTCCATTTGACCAGATGCACCCTAAAATATCTGAAAACTGTCGCAAAGAAATTAATTCATTTTTATTTCTTATCCCAAGTCTTTTCAGAACTTCCTTTTCTTTCATTGTGACTCTCTCCTACCTCCCCACTCTCAGCGGCTCAATCACCTCTTCGATCAGTTGGGTATAGGCTTCTTTGATTTGTTTTTTGTAGCTGAGTGGGTTGAGGGCGTCTGCTACTTCTGCCTTATAGTCTTTGTAGCGCTGGCTCTTGGTCAGTTGGCTTTCACCGGCTTGTTTTTTAGCCCCTTTGCGGTAGTGTTGGATATAGTAGCGGAGTTCATCGGCTCCGATATACCAGTTTTTAGCGAAGCTTACGATATGGCTATCGATGATGGATTCGATCATCTGGTCCAAGACTCCGGTGATGGACTGTCCTCGGTAGCGTTCGGGCTCTTCTTGGACTTTGGTCCAGAGGTTTTGGATGATCTCCGCCAGGCTTGGATTGGTCCGGTTCAGGCTCTCGATATAGCTGTCCACGGTTGCGATATCCTTTTCACTCAGGGCTTGCTCGTCATTTTCCTCCTGCTGGATCATACTCTGGATCAGCATCAGGATATAGGCATAGTTGATCTCATCGACTTGGACAGACTCTAGCTCATAGTGGATGTCTAGCTCATCTTCGTTGCCCACTTCTGGATCCCTGCTCTTGATCTCCGCCAGGATATTTTGATAGAGACCTAGATAGGCTTCGAGCTGGCTGTCGCTGAGGCCCGTTTCCCGGTAGATCTCCTCTTTATCATACTCTGAGTAGACTCGGATAGAGGCTTGGTACTTGTCAAAGACCTGATAGGATTTAGCGACCTTGCGGAGCTGGGCCGTTGGAGCCTGCTCGAGGGCAACTCCTTCTTCTTCGAAGTCTGTGACTTGGCCTTTAAACTCTGCCCAGGCTTTTATGAAGTTACGCTTCTCCTCTTCCCAGCTTGGTGCTAGGACCTCATTTTCTCCTCCATTAGAGTAGAGCTTGAGGGCATTGTCGACGGCTTCCTTAAAGGCTTGAGGGCGCTGGAAGGTGATGATATGGCCAAAGTGCTTCTTGTCATCAAAGATCCGATTGGTCCGGCTGAAGGCCTGGATCAAGTCCTGTGGGCGCATAGGCTTGCGATCGATAAAGAGGGTAGAAAGACAAGGGGCATCAAAGCCTGTCAAGAGACGGTCGACCACGATGACCAGGTCCAACTGCTCATTGCGGTAGAGGTACTTGTCCTGCTTTCTGGCTAGGCGATTGTTGACATCGGTGTTAAAGCCCCGCAGATCCGCTAGGCTAAATGCGTACCAAACTCTTGGTTGTAGTCCTCCATGACCTGCTTCATGTGGTCTTGGTAGCCGATGGATTCTTCCTCATTTTCAGACACTGAGTAGGTGATGGTAAACTTTGGAAAATCTGGTAGATATTGTTTGACCCGCTCGGAAACTTTGACCCGTTCCTTGCCAGCGAGAATGCTCTTGAGCAGATTATAATAAGCCTGTGCTCGTGGGATGGACTTGACTGTCAAAATAGCTTCATAGCTCTTTCCAACCCCTTTAGGGATATTGAGCTGTTGCTGGCTCTTATTAAGGATGGCATCGAGGACCTCTAGCATGTGCTCCTTGTCCTCATAGGCCTGGTCTGGGATCTCTTCTTCTAGGAGATCAGAGATGATGGTATTGCGATAGTCGACCTTAAAGCCTAGAACCGCTCCATCATGGATGGCTTCCTTGACTGTGTATTCATGTAGGCGGTCGCCATACTGTTGGTGGGTGGTCTGAGCCAGGTCTCCCACTTGTTTGCGTTTGTTTTCCTTAAAGATCGGAGTTCCTGTAAAGCCGTACCAGAGAGAGAGTTCTTGAAGTAGGCCTTGATCTCCTTTTGCGTCTGTGGTGTGACCGCCCGGTGGCACTCATCCACGACAAAGGCCACGCGCAACTCCTTGATCTTCCCAGCATCTCGCTGGTACTTCCCTTCTTCGAACTTACGCATCATGGTCGTAATTTTCTGGATGGTCGTGACCACCACGCGCTTGTCATTGCCCCCTAGACGCTTGACCAGCTCATGGGTATTGTCCGTCTCGTCGATGTCAATGACATCATTGGCCGCATACGAGAGGAAGGACGAAGTCGTCTGCTGGTCCAGGTCTCTGCGGTCGACGACAAAGATGGTCTTTTGAATGGCTGGGATCTGCAAGAGATTGCGAGCGACCTTGTAAGAGGTCAGGGTCTTGCCTGAACCGGTCGTATGCCAGATATAGCCCGACTCTTGACGGCGGGAGGCTTCCTGCACAGCCTCGATGGCATGGATCTGGTAGGGACGCAGGAGGATGAGGGCCTTCTTGCTATCGTCGATGACCGAGTACTGCATGACCATCTGGTGGGCCCGAGGGATGGAGAGGACCTCATGAGCAAAGCTATTGAGATCGATCATGGGTTGGTTGTCCTTGTCCACCCACTTGGTCAGGAATTGCTTGTTTAGCTTGCTTTCACGGGCTGCAGCGATATAGCGTGTGTCGATTTTATTGGTCACGACAAACATCTGTAAGCTGGAGTATATGCCCCGGAACTTTCCTTCACGGTCGTACTTTTTGATCTGGTGAAAGGCATCTAGAAAGGCCACTCGTGGACTCTTAAGTTCGATATGGATGAGGGGCAGGCCATTGATCAGAAGGGTCGTATCAAGCCGTCGATCCTGGTCTAGCGGATAGGCCTTGTCGCGTTCGACTTGATTGACCACTTCATAGCTCGACTTACCAGCAGCGATATTGTCCCGCCAGATGACCGCGAGACGGATAGTCCCTAGACTGGCATCTTCTCGCTGAACTTCTACCTTGGCGATGCCATTTTCACCTGCTAGCCACTTGGCCGCTTCATAATAGCTGACAAAGTTGAGCTGGTTCTTGATCTGGCGCTTTTCCTGATCAGTCAAGGGATGGTCCGCCAGCACAGCGACATTGTTTTGCGCCAGCTTGTCAAAAAAATTGTCCCATAACTGGTCTTCATTCTTGAGATCCTCGCGGTAGGTCCACTGACTCTCTCCTGAAGTCAACTGCTGGATCAACTGTCTTTCAATCTCAAGTTCTGGAGTTGCTACTGCCTTCATCCGTCTATCCTTTACCTGTACATAATCTCCTATTATTATAGCATGTTTGGGAAAGAAATTAACGCTTTCAAAGCATTTTGTTGGTTTTTCGCGCAAAAAAACGAACCTGTCTAGTTCGTTTTTTCTTAGTCTAATTGAATCCCTTTTTCTACTAGGTTATCCAGGCACTCCTGTAGGTAAGTGTCCTGATGCTCAGGATAGATAGGGGTGCTCAAGGTTTCCTCTTTAGCTCTGGATAGGCTGGGCAGGTCTTGCCTCGGTAGGTCGGCTCCCACCACTCTGGGCTGACCTTGTAGCCACGAGCGGTCATCTCCTCCATGATCAGGCGGTGATAGGCATAGAGACGATAGGGGCGAGTATTCAAAGACATAGTTGACCGTCGCGTGCTTCTTTCCCCAGCCATTGCCTCGAAGAGCACAGCATTCCCGGTGTTGGCCGAGAAGCTGGGGACGAGGGAGTTTGGGAATCAAATCTTGGTGCCACAGTCTCATCTATTGACCTCCTAGTAGCGTCGAGTCTTGTAAGTAGCGATTGGGGATAGCGCTCCAGGAGAGTCTGGATTCCCCTTGATGAGATCTTCTTGGCTAGCTTGACCATGCTGGTATTTCTCAAGTAGCAGCATGAAAGTCCGACTTTTTCCTCAGGAGTCGCCTGCTTTTTGAAATAGCCCCAGATATGCTGGAAAGGCATTGGAGACCTGGCCACGATTTTCCGGCAAGGCCAGCGCTTGCTGGATCAGGTCCTCGACGTGGCTGACCTCCACCTGGTCTTGCTTGAGGTATTCCCGGATCTCCTTGTAAATGTTGCTGGAATGACTCAGCACCAGGTATTTATTTTTCGCCCATAGGACTTGGCAGTGATGTTTTTGATCCACTCGTGTCTCCTTTTGATCTTCTCTATGAATAGTCCTCCCATTATACCATGGAAATGAGTGAAGTCATAAAAAAAGAAGCCAGACTTTTGTCCAGCTTTTTTTAATTAATTACAAGGCTGTGATGGCTGTGATCAAACCAAAGATGATCCCTGGTGCATTGGCTGCAGCAAGTGGAATATCGCGTTCTTTTTTGAAGAGTCCGTAGTAAACCCAAAGGCTACAGTTGATGGCTGCGACAAGGGGTTGAATAAAGTTTCCTTTGTGACCAGCGAGGTTATCCATGATTTGTGGGAAGTAAGACACATACATCATCACAGACATAAAGGTCGCAACCCAACCAAGAATTTTCATTTGTTTTTTTCATTCATTTTCATGATACCTTTTTCGTTTTTTTAAAGTATGCACTATTCTACCTCTTTGCTCTTTACAAAATTCAAGTACTTTTTTTTCAAATGTTACTGAAACTGTAAAGTGTCACAATCTTGTGATTTTTGCAGGAAGATGGATTTCTTTTCGAGAGGATCTTTCTCTCTAGTTTCCATTTTTTTGACACGTTGTCTAATTTTTGTGCGAATGTAATCATTTTTCATCTTTGCATAGCATGCAAATTAATTGCATTTATCTTCCTACTTTATGCTATTTCTGATACACGGAGGTATAAATTTTATGAATAAACAAAAAAATCAACCAAATCGTTGGCTCGATCGGTGCCTTTATTGGGATTATCGTTTTCATTGCCTACATCCCACAAATTATTGCTAATTTACAGGGACATAAGGCCCAACCTTTCCAACCCTTGTCAGCTGCTATTTCTTGCTTGATCTGGGTCATTTATGGTTGGACAAAGGAACCTAAAAAAAGACTGGATTTTGATCATTCCGAATTCGGCAGGGTGTCATCCTAGGGGGATTGACTTTCCTAACATCACTTTAATCGAAAGCGAACAAAGACTGAACTCTATTGGGTTCAGTCTTTTTTTGTGTATCCCTTTGAAAAAAACAAAAAAACAATCGCAGTCGGTTTTCTACAGAAAAAGGCTCGCTATAAGCGAGCTTAAAAAAATTGATAATTCTTTTTCTTTGAATAACCTTAGCTGGACTATTGTGCAAAAAAATCAAAATGATTTCTGATTATTATTTAAAGTATATTGAAACTTTCCGCTGTGAGAAAAGTGCCTGAAACAATTATGTTTCAGGCACTCGGAATTATTGAGACCTTAGGCTCAATAATTAGTCATGGAACTTCATCGAAGTTCGCTGACGTCCGTACTCACCTAAGGAAAGTTTCTAATTTAATTTGAGTTTCTTTTTCTTAAATCTGCACAATCTTACGATAGCTCCGAGAGGTGATCCAAAAGACGATTAGGTAGGTGATGAAAAAGACGGCACAGACACTGAGGGTCACGATGAGGACTTGGCTACTATTGATGACACCGAGGACTTTGAGAATCAGGCGGATCATATGGTAGGCAAAGGCCAGGTGGATAAAGGCAAAGATGAGAGGGAGGAAGAAGACAGTCCGCACTTGACGGTTGATGGTCCGTTTGACCTCGTATTTCATCGAGCCCCACCTGTTGGAGGATGACGAAGCGGTCACGGTCTTCATAGCCTTCTGAGATTTGCTTGTAGTAGATGACGATGACGGTTCCGACCATAAAGATCAGTGACAAGAAAATTCCGATAAAGAAGATGCCACCAAAGAGGCTATTCAACTCTGCCACATCATTGGCTCGGTTACCTCCATAGACAAATGTTCCTTGGCCCTGTTGGCTACTCAATTCATCGATCATCTTGTCATAACTAGCTGCCAGCTTGAGTTGCTGGTCTTCACCAACATTGACATTGAAAGCCACCGTAGATATTGGTATTGATGGCAAGATTTTGGAAATTGAGCGATAAAGGCTGAGAGATCTGGCACGATTAGGTAATTGAAATCCTCCGTCAGCATATTAAACTGATTTGGCACGTGGTCGGTGATAAAATCCTTGGTCACTTCTTCTTTGACTTGGAAGTCTTGCCCATTGATAGTCAAACTGATTTTTGCCCTTTCAGAGCCTCGTTATGAGCAAAGAGGATGACTTGGTTGCCTGTCAGATTGACTTGTTCGCCTGTCATGTGTTCATAACTAGCTGCATCAAAGACCATAAAGACGGTTTTTGGGAGTGACGCTGCGTTCATCAGCTGGATAGACGGTCAAGTCTGTGCCCTTTTGTGATTTAACTCCCAAAGTTGGCATAGATCATCAGGTCACGATTTCTTTGATCTCAAGATGATGTTCAGACGCAAATTCATCAAATTTCTGATTGATCTAGCTCCAGGTCTACCCCTTTTCCTTGGACAGAGAAATCATGAGGCGCCATGATTTTTCTTGACCATTTCGCTACCGACATAGATGTTAGTGGCTGCAGAGATGGTCACCAGCACCATGGTCGAGAGGATGGCAATGGTCGCAAGGCCCCACTGCATTTTTTTCTTCATGCGATAGATAAGGTTAGAGACCGAGATCATGTTGTTGGGCTGGTAATAGTAGCTCTTCTTTTTTTCTTAAGCAGATGCAAGAAGACGGTGATCCCCTGCATTAAAGAGCAGGTAGGGTCCCAATCATGACTAAGATAACGGCTAGAAAAGAAGGTCACAAGCGCAATGATGGGGTCTTTGACAGACAAAAGCTAGGTAGTATCCAAAACCAAGAGAGGCTAAGCCCAGGATGGTTTGAGGGCCACAAGAAGCGAGCTTTCTTTTTCACCACTCGCTTTCTCACGTGTCAGTTGCAGAGCATTAAAATCGAAGAATCCGCCAAGCGTTGAGAAGAGACCAAAAGGGCAAAGATGAGACCAAAGGTGACAAAGACCAAAACCACAATCCCAGGTTGGAAGGTGGATACTAGCTGGACCTTCATCTTCATGAGTTTCAAGAGAAAGGCAAAGATCAGCTTGTCAAAGAGGGCTCCAATCAAGACTCCGGCTGAGATGGTTAGAAAGCCAAACATCAAGAGTTCCTTGAAGATCATGCTGATAAGATGGCGTTTCTCAAGACCCAGCATGCTGTAGATTCCCAGCTCCTTGGAGCGGTTTTTCATGACGAAGCTATTGGCATAGAGCACGATGATAGCCCCCGCAGCATTAACTACGAACAGTCCCAAGCTGAGGGTGAACACTATGGAAGAGCCCCCTCGAAGCTCGGAAATGTGGGGATTAAAGGTCAGGGAGTCAAAGAGGTAAGCGATGGTCACTGCGAGAATGACCGCAATCGTAAAGGGATAATAGAGCTTGCGGTTCTTGATCAGATTGGAGCAAGCTAGTTTAGAGGTTAATCGAAACATCTACTCCACCTCACTTGCCATGATCGTCAGAGTATCCGAGATTTCTTGGAACATCTGACGCTCTGTTTTTTCCCCACGGAAGATCTGGTTGTAAAGGATCCCGTCCTTGATAAAAGAGCACGCGCTTGGCACGCGCTGCTGCTGCGGTTGAGTGGGTCACCATAAGAATGGTTTGCCCCATGGTATTGATATCTTCAAAGACATCTAGCAAAGCTGCTGAAGACTTGGAATCCAGCGCCCCTGTTGGCTCATCCGCAAGGAGGATTTCTGGTGAGGTGATAATAGCCCGTGCTACGGCCACCCGTTGCTTTTTTTGCCCACCAGAGATTTCGTAGGGGTATTTTTTTCAAGAGTTGGTGAATACCCAATTCCCGACTGACGCTATCGACCTTGCTCATCATTTCTTTGACTGGCCTGCGTGAGAGAACTAGAGGGAGAAGGATATTGTCTTTGACGGACAAGGTATCGAGCAAGTTAAAATCTTGAAAGACAAAGCCTAGTTTTTCCCGACGGAAGCTGGAGGCATCCTTGTTCTTGATAGTTGAGGTGTCTATGTTATTTAGGTAGACTCGCCCTTCGGTCGGCTGGTCCAGCATAGCCAGGATATTGAGGAGGGTCGATTTCCCGGACCCTGATTCCCCCATGATGGCGACATATTCACCCTTCTCAACGGTAAAATGGATATCCTTTAAGGCTTCAACCTGCGTTCCTTGAAAGCGGGTTTTGTAGATCTTTTTGATATGTTGAACATCTAGTAATGACATGCTTTTCTCCTTTTACTAGTAGATCAAGAAAAATTCTTGGGTTTGTTGCAGGACTTGGAGACCAAATTCCGTCTTTTCCAGATCGGGTTGGTTACAGGGTTGCTCAGTCTTTTTGAGTTGTTTCATCCATTTCAAGAGTTTCATTTTCTTGACCTCCTTCATTTGATGAGACTATTGTATAAAAAATAAAAGGCGGCTACCATAACCTAACCTTTCATTTTGACCTTTATTTCTTACATTTTTGTAAGATGGGGATTTTATTTCTCAAAATCACATGATCTAAGCAATGACAAATCTTCTACATCATTTATCTTCGCTTGATCTAATCTAACAGATTGATTCATTACGAGATTTTCATATATATTTCGAACAAATCTTCCATTCGAAAAGTTTTTCTCATCATTTTGTATACTTGTTTCGAAATAATTGATCAATTTCAATTTCAGATTGTCACTTAGTCTATAGTCATCTTTTTGACACAGAAATTCTAATATTTTCAATAATTCATCTGGTATATAATTTCCAAATTCAATAAAGTAATTAAATCTAGATTTTAACCCTGGATTTGAAGAAAAGAACTGTTCCATTGGCTTTGTATAACCCGCAACAATCACAACTAAATCATCTCGATAATCTTCTAAGGCCTTCGTTAATTCTGTTAAGCATTCTCTACCATAAGAATCGGAATTTTCATTTTCGGTAATACTATATGCCTCATCGATAAAAAGAACTCCTCCCTTAGCTTTCTCAATCACATTTTTAACTTTCAAAGCAGTCTGACCTTGATATCCTGCAATTAAATCTGTTCGTGAAACTTCAATAAAGTGACCTTTAGATAACAAACCGAGTTGTTTATACATTTTTCCAACAATACGAGCTACTGTTGTTTTTCCTGTTCCTGGGTTACCTGTAAATGCCATATGCAAAGTTCTATTCGGAATTTTCAGTCCTTTTTCTTTCCTTATCTTTTGTATTCTTTGATAGGAAATCAGATGATTAACTTCTTCTTTGACATTTTGTAAACCAACTAATCGGTCAAGTTCTTTTTTTAAATCATCAAGAGAGCATTCTTCCGTCACTTGCTCATTTTTATTTTGTTTATAACCTTTTAGACTTACATAGCCTGCATATTTCAGAAGCGCTTCTGACAATTGATTTGCTAGAGTGGCGATCTTTTGAGAACCCTCTTGTTTTTCAATAACTAAGTATTGCAAAATATCAATGACTAATTTTTCAGAGTAATCATTGAGCAAAATAATTACTCGTTCATGAAATTTTCCTTTTGAATCTGTTTGGATATCAAATTTTTTTGCTAGTTCAATTAATTCATCCTGATAACGGCTCATTTGCTTACCTCATCAATAAAATGATCAAAGTCACAACAGCAACTCCGGTAGCTATGCCTATCAAAGCGAAAGAAGTTGTTAGCTTATTCGATAGGATATTCACTTGGCCTTTTACAGCATCCAATTCATTCTTTAACCGATTAATTTCTGTGCTTTCATCCTTCAAATCACTAGAAGGTTTTTCCAATGTCTCAACCCTACTCTCAAGTTGTTCAATAAGACTGATAAGTTGACTAGAATCAATTTCAGATAATTGATTTGACACACTTTCTTTAAACTGTTTTAAGGCGATTAAGGTAGCTTTTTGTTTCTCAATCGTCTGATCAATTCGCTCTTGCTCTATTAAAATCTTTTCATTTGTTTTTTTGATCGCAGAAACAGAAGTTAGTATAGCCTGAATGTAATCCTTATCCAATGCTTCTAAGGCTTTATAAACTTCACCAAATTCTTCAATTAAGTTTTGATCACGATCATAAACCTTTGAAAAATATTTCTGAAGTTTTTCAATCAATGAATTAAGTTCTTTCCCAGTCACTCCGTGTTCAGCCCACTCTAATCCAAAGATGTCTTCATGTGTACGAACTTTATCAAACTTCAACTCTTCTACATCCTGTTCAGCAAATTTTTTCAATTGTTCTTTTGCTGCATTAAAATCATGATTACTGACTTGTAAGTCAAATTCATTTTCCATAATAACTCCTAATCTGTTAACTCTGCCAACAAGGCGTCGATTTCTGTAAATTCATTGTCATTTTTTTCTTTTTCTTCAAGTAAAAAAGAAAGCTCATCCCGCATTATTTCTGCTGCTTGGTGATGTCGATCTTCCATTTGGCTCAAAGACTCCATTTTATCCACTCGAACAAGCGCCATTCCAACCGCATTCATTTGGTCTTGTACAATTAGTTTATCATTATATTTATCGATTTTTTTATTTGTTAATTCGTCAATCTGTTTGTCGACAATCATTTGATCAATTAATTTCAAGACAAATGCACCGGCTATACCAGCTACTGTTGCCCCCATAAATGTACCGATCAGACCAGACAAACTTCCTAGCAATGGGATTTCTACACCAAGTGGAGGAAAAATAGATAACAAAGTTGCTCCAATCGCACTACTTAAAACGATCGCTCCAGCAGCTGTTACTCCTGCAACAATAATTTTTCCTATCTCAAGCATTTTTACACTTGTACTTTTATTTTTATTTTCTGGATTTTTTAAATAGTCAATCGCATCGGTAAGAGATCTCCAACCTTGCTGAATAAAAGTCCAGACCTGCATAAATGTTCCAACTACAGGACCAATTATAGAGGTAGCTAACATCGTAACCATCGATTGCCCTACACCAAGGACATGATGAGAAAGATTGGTGATAAAGTTTGTAATTGCTTCCTTTACTTTTGCAATGAAGTTCCCGAAATTCTTCTCTCTTTCACCCAACCAAGAAATAAACTTCTTAACAATCTCTCTCAAAAATTCTGTCAACAATTGAAGAACAGCAGCTTTTAAAGCTTTCCCTGTCACTTTCAAAGCCTCTTTACGTCGTGATTTTTTGCCAGACTGTATGGCAATATTTTTATTCTCATCTTTTCTATTTTTTAGCTCTTCTCTAGCTTCTTTATCATCTTTTTCTAATTGTTTTCTATCAATATTAAAACGCTCTTCAGGCTTCAACCCGTTTCTTTCAGAGTTTAAAAACTCAGTCATAGTTTTATCATTCTTAGATTTATTTGCAGAGGCATCTAAATCATGTAAATTTTTAGAGCTATTGGCAAACTCTTTAACTTGCTCTTTAGAAAAAAATGCAGCCATTTCGATATCATTTAATTGTTCTTTAATGGAAACCGTATGATCTTTATGAACAGCTGCAGACCCCATATCTCTTCCCTTATCAAAAAATTGACGGGCTTCTTTTTTTAAAACTCTTTCACCTTTTTTATTAGTGGTAAAATTATCTTGCCATTTGTCATATCTTTCTTGATAATTAAACTCTCTATTGTGTGATGCAAATTTCCCTTTTTCAAAATTTTCAGTAGTTTGTATATGTGCGTCTTTTCGTAAATCTAGTTTTTGTCCGTTGTTATCTTTAATAAACTCTTCACCAATTTGGACTGCTAATTGATTTTGAACTTGGTCCCAAATGATGTCTTGAATGGCTTCTTCAAGATACTGGTTATTTTGTAGTTTTTCTCTATCCTCCTCAATTGAAGAAAGTTCATCTAAAATATCATTTAACTCAACTTGAAGAGTACTTTTTAGATCTATCAAATTGTCATATTCTAATTCATTATTAGTAATCTCTAATGTTTCATTTTTATTTTCCATAATAATCCCTTTTTCTTAATCCATGACCAACTTCTTTTCTTCAAAGCGAATAGCGACGGTCGTGCCTTGGCCGACCTCTGAATGGAGGGTGATCCTGTGGCCCAATTGCTCTGCGATTTTCTTAGATAGATAGAGCCCCAACCCTGAGGATTGCTGGGTCAGGTGGCCATTGTAGCCAGAGAAGCCCCGCTCAAAGACACGGAGAACATCGCTATTTTTGATCCCAATCCCGCTATCTTTTATATAGAGAGTCTGGTCTTTAAAATAGATTTCAATCCCACCAGTGCTGGTGTACTTGAGGCTATTGGATAAGAGCTGCTCGATGATGACCAGGAGCCACTTGCGATCGGTGATGACCTCCTGCTCCAAATCATGCAAGTCCACGGTCAAGTTCTTTTGGATAAAAAAGAGGGCATACTTGCGGACTACTTCCTTGACCAAATCCTCTAGCAACACGCCCTTCAAGACCAGATCGTCATGAAAGCTCTCCAGTCGCAGGTACTGCAATACCAGATTGGCATAGGAGTCAATCTTAAAAAGCTCCTGCTCCATCTGCTGTTTGATCGTTGGCGTCTCGACATCTTGGACTAAGAGCTGGCTGGCCGCAATGGGCGTCTTAATCTGGTGAACCCAGAGGGTATAGTAATCCATCAGGTCATTGAACTTGGCCTGGGCTGTCTTACCTTCTTCCAGACGCGCCTGCTGTTCTTCCCTGTATTTTTCATAAAGAAGGTGTTCCAAGGGCGAAGCAGCCTCTATTTCCTCATATAGCGCAGCTTTTCGATAGTCTTGAAAGGTCATGACGAAATCCCAGATCAAGACACAGAAGGCAAAAAAGCCTAGCACTAGGGTCGCATAGAGGAAAACCGTCCCTGTCTCTGGAAAGAGATAGGCAAAGACCAAATCAATGATCAAAAAGATGACCAATAGATAGAGTAGGCGCCTGCGGGATACCACATACTGCCAGAAGATCGTTCCAAATTTATTCATGGGTCAACCCGTAACCGATGCCTTTCTTGGTTTCGATGAAGTTTGACAAGCCAGCCTCTTCTAGTTTCTTACGAAGGCGGGCTACATTGACAGACAAGGTATTGTCATCAATAAAGAAGTCGCTATTCCAGAGCTCCTTCATCATGTCATCGCGTGCTACGATACTGCCTGCATGCTCAAACAGGACGCGCAGGATCTGAAATTCATTCTTGGTCAGCTTGATGACTTCCCCCTTCATACATCAAGTCCGTAGACTTGAGATTAAGGATAGCACCCCGGTGCTCCAGCAGATTTTGATCCGTGCCAAATTCGTAAGAGCGGCGCAAGATCCCTTGGACCTTGGCAAGGAGCACATTTTGATCAAAAGGCTTGGTGACGAAGTCGTCTCCACCCATATTGATGGCCATGACAATATCCATGGCTTGATCCCGTGAAGAAAGAAACATGATCGGAACCTTTGAAACCTTGCGAATCTCTTGGCACCAGTGGTAACCATTGTAGAGAGGCAGACCAATATCCATGAGGATCAAGTGGGGGTCACTTTCGACAAAGATCCCAAGGACATCCATAAAATCCTCTACTGCGACCACTTCATAGCCCCATTGTTCCAATAATTGTTTGACCTGTTGGCGGATAATTTCATCGTCTTCCACTAAGAGAATTTTATGCATGGCTTTCTTTCCTTCTTTTTTTCTTCTTCCTATTATAACAGATTAAACAGCAGAGAAAAAGGCTGTTTCAGAGGGAAAGAAGAACTGGCTCCTCCTTTCTTAATGGGAGGCGCTTTTTCTCCATCCATTTTTGTGCTATACTGAAAGAAATAAGACACGGGAGGCACAGATGTCGACGATTTTTGATTACCTAAAAGAAGTGACTTACGATTCCATATATGACCGCCCCTTCAAGGAGCTGGATGTCCTCGCATTGACAGAGCTGACCTATCTGCCCTTCGGACACATTGTGCCTCAAGGAGATACAACAGGGATCCAAGTGCGCCTGTCTGATGCGATGGAACTGATCGATCGGACTACCGATTTTATCGTGAGTAACCAGCACCTGCAATTAGTCGATGAGTTGGCTACTTCAAAGCGCTTTAAGAACATCAAACTCCTCAACTATGTCGATGAATACGATCCCGATGTGCAAAACAGTTTGCGGCCATGACCTATCGGCATAGTCTGGATACGTATTTGGTCGTTTTCAGAGGGACAGATGACACCTTGATCGGCTGGAAGGAAGACTTCCACATGACCTATATGGACCATGTACCAGCTCAGAAGCGCGCAGCCAGCTACCTGCAAAACGTCATGAAGGAATTTCCGAAAGGACGTTTCTTAGTAGCCGGTCACTCCAAAGGGGGAAATCTTGCAACCTATGCCTGCTCGTATCTACCTGATTCCTTATTTGAACGGGTCGACACGATCTACAGCTACGATGCTCCTGGCCTCAACAAGGCCATTATCGAAACCGAAGGCTACCAGCGCACGTCCCCATACATTCGTCGCTTTGTCCCTCAGGGATCCATCGTTGGCATGATGTTGGAAGTGCCAGAACCGACGACCATTGTCAAAAGTCACGCCTTGGGTGGCTTTGCCCAGCACGATGCCTTTACTTGGGAAATCAAGGACTACAGCTTTGTGACTGTTTCTGAAACCAGTCCCGATAGCCAGCAGACCGACCTGACCTTGAAGCAATGGGTTCGCGAAACATCGGCAGAGGAGCGCAAGAAGTTTTTTGACACCTTTTTTGGCATTTTTCTGGATGCCGGCATCACTTCCATCAATGATCTAACCGATCTCAAACAGCTAGCTAAGGCCAAAGAAATCCTCCAAAATGCCCAGGATCTGGATCCAACCGAACGGGAAATGCTGGAACGCTTAGCCAAGCAGCTCATCGACACTCGCTTTCAAGCTTGGAAAAAATGGCAAACGGTCCCCCGCATCCTGGTTCAAATGGCCGCATTTTTCAAGCGAAAAAAAGCAGTCGAGACTTCCTCACCACTGCTTCTTGAGCACAAGGAGTGAGGCTCAACTACTGACCTCTTCACACAAAAATCATCTGAATAAATAACTTCAAGCGTACAGGACATTGATAAACCACTCTTTACAAAAATAATACAAGATATTTTGCAAAGAAAAATTATATGTTGTTAGTTATTCATGTCTACTTCGGGCTTTCCGCCGTGAGAAAAGTGCTTGAAATAATATTTCAAGCACTCGGGAGTTTTGAGACCTTAGGCTCAAAACTAAGTCATGGAACTTCTAAGAAGTTCGCTGACGTCCGTACTCACCTTAGGAAAGTCTTAAGAAGATTTTTTTCAAATTCAAGCATCTGAAATTTCCTTTCAGATGCTTTTCTATTTTCTATTGGTTCTGAGGAGATGGAGCATCTGGCGTGCTTGCTTCTATTACAGCTGAGCTTGCTGGCTCTGTTTCTTTCTCAGTTGTGGCAGGCTTGCTTCCTTCTGAAGCTGCTGCTTCTTTTTCCACCGGAGTCTCTGTAGCGACAGGCGTTTCAGCTGTGGTAGCTGGTTTGCCCGCTTCGCTTGCAGATGGCGTTGCTGCCAACTCTGCCTGGAAGGCTTGGATGGCCTGTAGTAAGGCTGCTTTATCACTCTTTGGATTAGCCAATTGGTCAAACAGAGCTTCTAAGCGATCAAATACAGCATCACTAGCTCCCTTGTCCTGCAATTGTTGGTGAAGAGCCATCAATTGGTTATAGAGCTGTTGATAAAGAGCGACATCCCCAATTTGAGGTTCTTCCGTTTGCTTTTGTTTTTGCTTTTCAATGGTCTCACTGATTTCGCGTAGAAGTGCTTCGCCACTTGTAATAGCCTTGTCTGGATTAGATTCTTTTCCAAGCTGAGCCAAGCCCGCTTCAAAAGCAGTTCGTTTGCCTTGGTCTTCGACTTGTGGCAAGAGCGACTGGATTTGCTCTAAGAGAGCTGTCAAAATCTTGTTCTGTTGACGGGCTTCTGTTGCCTTATCCAACTCTCCATACAAGCCTTTGAGGAAATCATAAACCGCTACATTGTAGGATGAGGTTTGACTTCCTTTTTGATCCAAAACTGTTTTTTCAATAGGATAGGTTTGGCCTTTATCTTGGGAGAAAAGCTGGTCAATAGCTTGCTTGGTATGGTAGAGCTCCATAAAGTGAGACTTGGAATCCCAAGCTTCTTCAAAGGCTTGAGCTCGGTAGAGCTTCAAGGCTAGATCTGCTGCCTTAGTGCGGAGTTCTGGTGTCAAGCGCGCATCGCTCAAGCTTTGGTAGAAATACTTGAGGTAGTCGACCGATGTCACACCCGTCCGATCTTGCATCTCCTGAACAGCTTCTAATAGCTTCCCTTCCTGTTCTAAACGCTTGCTGTCCTTGGCAGTATAGGCTTCCTGCAATTGAGAGACCAACTCTTCCTTCTTCAATTGGAAGGCTTCTGTGTCTAGCAAGCGCACTTGTTCCAGCAATTCTTGGTAACGACGATCCAAGGCTGTCTCTTCTTTTGGTTTGACCACTTGGGTCGCATGAATGTACTGCGCATCAACCTGTTTGAGACTTGCAAGATAGCCCTCTGTTGAGTTACTTGGGAAACTCTTGACATTTTCCAAGAAGTGGCCCAAGATGAGCTCAATCCGTCTTTGTTGCAATGGATCAGAAGCATAGAGGCTGCGGCTTTCTGCTAAGAGCTGGTTGACCTTGTCCTCTACTGCTTTTTTGTCCAAGTCACCTTTTTTATAAGACGATTGGATGGTAGGAAGACGGTGAGCTAAGTAATCTGCTAGTCCTGCTGAGCGCACCTTGATGTAGTGGTTGTGATCGCCATGCGGGATGACAAACTGACCATTTTCAATCTGGAGGCTATAAGGTGAAATCCCTGAACGAAGCGCTGTTGCATAGAGTTCATTGATAAAATCTAGTTCAGGATTGCCAGTTTCAAGTGGGATACGGACATGTTCCTTACGAACAGCATAAGGATGGATGTGGGTCGGATCGTATTCTTGGTCTGGATTGTTAAAGACAAAGAAACCATTGGAAATCTTAATGGCCTCGCGAGGGACACCATAGGTCTTGCTGATGTACTGGATCTTTCCTCATCTGATGCATCACGAGAATAGGTCGCAACATCATCTGTCAGAGGCTGACCCTTGTCCTCTTCTTTCTTACCAGCTAGAGTTGCCTCTGCTGCTGCAATCTCTTGAGGAGAGAGGTCCTTTTTATAGAAATAATGGGCATGGTTGCCATGAGCGACCATATAGCCTTCCTCGTCCTTGCTGATGACCTTATCTGCGTGGAAGCCATGGTCGTGCTCCTCTATGTGATCGTGACTATCTCCATGCTCATGATCAGGATCAACTGGTTTTGTACTTGGACTTGAAGGCCGATTTGGACTTATTTCAGCAGGTGTAGAAGCACCTTGGGCCCGAAGCAGTTGGAATTGCCGCGCCAACTCACGCTCTAAAGGAGATAGGGAGCTATATGGAATAAAGTGGAAATGATCCCCATGAGGGTAGACAATCCCTTGATCGGTCCACTTGGTAATCTTACTTGGATCAAAGACAGAACCATCAGACTCCACATGACGAGAAGTTAGAGGGGCTTTCTGCAATTCTTCGATCAGATTGCTCAGGCTTGGACTCGGTTTCGATGTGGACGGTGTAGACGTCGTTGGGGTTGTCTGTGTATTGGTTGGACTGGCTGATGGCTGGTTACTTGCTTGCTTCCCAAGGTTTGGAGAGGCCTGATCCGGAGTCCCTTGCCCTTGCTCTGTGCTTGCTCCAGCTAGGTGTGAGTTTCCAGCCTGATGGCCGGCTTGACCACCTAAAACGGAGAGGGCTGCTGCTAACTCTCCAGCAGATAAAGCACTCTTTGGAATATAATGGAAATGGCCACCATGTGGCACAATAAAGCCATCCCCTGTATCTGAAATGACATCTCCAGGGCTAAAGACATAACCATCGTCCGTACGGTAGCCACCTCCTGTATGGTTCTTAGCCGTCAGCATCTCTAGAGTCTTTCCTTCTTTCAGCGCTTGACTAGGTTGACGGAAGTCACGGGTCTTGCCTGCCTTATGCGAGGAGCTCGCTTGCACCGATCCCGTTTCCCCTTCTTCTTTAGAGCCCCCTTTTTGCTGTTGGGCAATCTCTTCGATCGAGCGCACATTGACTGTATGTTGGGCATCCTTTAAGTAGAGATAGTATTTCCCAGCGCGTTTGATAATATAGCCATCCTTGACCTTACTCACGATATCCGTTTCTTGCAGCTGGTAAGTTGGATCCCGTAAAATCAACTCCTCACTAAAGATGGCATCAAATGGAACCTTGCCGCTATAGTAATGAAAATGATCCCCATGAGAAGTGACAAAGCCTTCATCTGTAATCTTGATGACAATCTGCTCTGCCTGGGTCTTTTCCTTGGCATTGACCGCTTCGATGCTGTCTTCCTTTTTACTGGTGTCAGTCGCTGACGATTTCTTTTCTGCCTGCAGGTACTGAATCTGATTCTTTTTCTCTTCCTTGACTTGTGGTTGCTGACTGAGCGCATAGGCACAGAGCCCTATTCCTAAGGTCGCTACAATTCCAATCGTTCCCTTTTTCTTCATTCTTGATTTACTCCTCTAATTCCTTGGCTAAAGTCGCCATATTTTCTTCTAAATTTTCTAATAGATCCTTATCGTTTTGTGGATCGGCTTCCAGTGGATCCAAGACCTTGACACGCGCCCCTGTTGCCTTGGCGATACTATCTGCCACTTTTGACGACGTGTGCTTTTCCACAAAGATCGTTTTCACCTTGTAGTCTTTGACAAACTGCTGGATCTCGGCCAATTGCCGAGCGGTCGGTTCTTGCTCTGGGGAAATCCCTGCAATCCCTAACTGCTTGAGACCAAAGCGTTTGGCCAGATAAGAAAAGGCCGTATGCTGGGTCACAAAAGTCTTTTGTTTGGCCTTGTCAAAGAGAGGCTGGTAGTGGGCTACCAGGTCCTCACAGCGCTTTTCAAGCTTTTGAGCATTGGCCTGATAGAGTTCCTTGTTCTTTGGATCGATCTCTCCCAAACGTTGGGCGATGATCTTTCCTTCCTCTGCGATTTTTACAGGATCCAACCAAGTATGCGGATCATACAAATGCTTGGCTTCTTTTCCCTGACCAGCTTCGACATCCTCTAATCCAGCCACCTTATCAAGGGTCATTCCTTGACTGCCTTCGATCACTCGCAACTTGGAACCTTGAAGATTGGGATCTAAGCGACCGGCCCAAGATTCCAGGGTCTGAGAATGATAGACAAACACATCCGCATCATAGATCTGGGCTACTTCTTTGGTTGAGGGTTCATAATCATGGATCCCTGCACCTGACTGAACCATCCAGATGTCATTTTGATCGCCAGAGATTTCCTTGACCAGGGCATAGATGGGATAAAAAAACTCGTGACAATTTTAAGACCTTTTTTTAGAAGGGGGCTTGCCCGCATTTCCTTGACTTCCACAAGCTGTCAAGCAGAAAGAAACCGAGGAAACAAGAATCCCAGAACCTTCATTTTTTTCTCCTAATCATCCTTCACCTCTTTTTTACATTTTTTTATTAACCAGTTTATTAATCAGTTAATTAACTAGTTAATCATACTGCTAATCATTTGCTTTGTCAAGCCTTTTTTTACATTTTTTTCCTTTTTAATGCTAGGAGACTAGCATTCTGCAAATAGATAGCTGCCTTTTTAGACAGTAAAAAAAGTTTGAGACAAACCTGTCTCAAACTTTTTTTATTGACGGTAGAAATATTGATCAGCCGGGTAGTTGCCTGCAGATTGAGTGACCACTAGACGTGGTTTGCTGGTATCAGACTGGTCTCCATCTGGATTTTGGAAACCGATTTTCAGAAGTCCAATCGCAGCACCGGTCTCACCCATCTTCATCTCAACATAAGGGATCTTACTCTTCTTATCCGAGTCCGCAACAGCCTTGAGGCTGCCTTGTCCCTTGACTTTTCCGTCTGCTTGGATGACGATTTCAGCACCCTTGCCATTGCGCCAGGTTCCAGCTAAGCTTGAGAAGTCGCCTCTGTTAATGGCCGCAATATCCAAGTCTTTCTCTTTTTTCGGTTGCGGGTAAGCTTTCCACCACTCTAGATGGTAATCACGGAAAGCCGCGTCACCAAAGAGAATCCGACGTTCTTGAGAAGCCACTCCATCAGGACCTGTCACACCTGCTGGGATCAAGTACAAGGTTTGCTCTTGCCCTTGGATCGCAGTCCCATTTGCCCCAGTGAAATAAACTTCATAATAGCCTTTTCGCTTCTTGGGCTCTTTTTCTTTATTGAACAAGTAACTTGCCCGAGTGCCTCCACTCCAGAAAGTCCAGCCAGTCTCCCCATTTACAATACTTGGAAAGGCATTGGTCTTGTTTTGGTAATATTCTTCTGGAGTATAGCCATAAAGTTTAAAACCGGAATCTGCGATTTCCTTTTCATAGGTATCATTGGAATAAGCACCTTCAAACGGTGAGAGATTGCCATCAAGGACGACATCATTTGGATCTGTCGATTTGAAAAAATCCTCTCGATTGGCAAAGACCATCTCGTGGTCGGGATTTTTGTCAGACATGGTGATCGTGATCAAAGGCTTCTTATCTGTCTTGTATTTAAAGACACGAACAGTGACTGTAAAGTCTGTATTGCCATCGGACTTTTTCATCTTGCCTGTCGAAACTTTATTAGACCCTTCGACCTTCCAATCCGTACTAAATTCAGCAGATACCTTGCCGTCAGCCGTTTGGTAATCGATCTTCCAGGCCTTGCCTTTTTTCTCGATTTTGGCTTCATCCCGTTCATTAGAGACGTAGTCACCACTCAGGTCAATAGCTTTCTTTTGGCTTGGTGACCTTCTTACTGGTCTGGTTAAATTCCTTTTGATGGTCTGGTTGGATGTTGGAACTAGAGTAGAGATAGACTCCACCGATCAGAACAACTGCTCCGACCAGCCCCAAAATCGGCCCCAGGTATTTTTTCTTCCACTTAAGATTCATTTTCACTACCTCCATGGAATAAGATCTTTACACTAGTATACCCTAAATCGACAGTATAGTAAAATTCCCCTCTATGTAGTGGTTTCCCCGGCTTAAACCGACTAGTTTGAGCAGAGAATACCTGTTTTTCAAAAACAATATTTTGTTTATCGTTATTTTTTTATCGTTTTTCGATACTTTCTTATTGACTAATTTTTTATAAGTAGTATACTATAAGTGAAAAATAAATAAACTTCAAGGAGGCTTGCGATGAAAAACTCAAAAACCTTAAAAAATGTCATTGAAGTCTTAACGGCTTTCATTTACTTCTGTGGCTTTATGACCGTGGCTGCATTGGTCGTCCATCTGCTTTCCCGCATGGGAGTGTTTAAAGATCTCATTCAAACTGGACGCTTGTCCTTTGATGCGAATGGCATCCAACTCTTCCCCAAACATCCGCAACCTCTCTGGCAGTTGCTCTTCCCACTAGCCTCAAGCGCTATCTATATTTACCTTCTCATCACCATTCGCAGCTTCCTCCAAAATCTCTACCAAGAAAAGATCTTTTCTCACTCCAACATTGATCTTTGCAACCGAGCTTGGAAGATTCTCTTGGTCTTGTCCTTTATGTCTGGTACACTTGAAACCAGTGGAAATGCTTATCTCCTTCCCTTCACTTTCCAATTTACCTTTAACACAGGGCTTCTCCTTGCCGTTCCAATCGTCTGGGTCTCTGGCAAGATTTTAGAGAGAGGTATTGAGATTGCTGAAGAAAATGAGCTAACCATTTAAGGAGGGTGCCATGATTATCGTCAATCTAGATGTCATGCTGGCCAAGCGGAAAATGAAATCCAACGAGCTAGCCGACAAAATCGGCATCACAACTGCTAACCTCTCCATCCTCAAAACCGGCAAGGCCAAGGCCATCCGCTTCACCACCCTTGAAGCCATCTGCAAAGAACTCGACTGCCAGCCAGGAGATATCCTAGAATACCGGCCAGATGAATAGGACATGTATTGTTATAAGAAAAGCACTCCACAGGAGTGCTTCAGATTGAAGACAAAGTCCTTGGAACATAAGTTTCTAAGGGCTTTTCTTTGTGTAAAGTCGTATAATAGAGGTAGGAAGAGTTGTAAGGTGTTCGCTATGTTTCACAAAGAAAAACCAGATTATAATCGATGCCAATAAGGCTTCTATACGATAGACGAATTAGTCCCAGAAGATCACTTTCTTCGACAAGTGGATAAAGAGGTTGATTTTGACTTTATCTATGATTTGGTAGAAGATACCTATAGTCCAGATAACGGTCGTCCTAGTCTAGATCCTGTCATGTTAGTCAAAATCCCTTTGATTCAATGTTTTTATAGTATCCATTCCATACGCCAAACGATTAAAGAGATTGAAGTAAACGTTGCCTATCGTTGGTTTCTTGGACTAACCTTAGATGACAAGGTCCCTCATTTTACCACCTATGGAAAGAATTACAGTCGTCGTTTTCAAGATAAAGAACTAATTTCAAAGATATTTTCGCGAGTGCTCAATCAAGCTTTATGTGCTGGCTTAATTGATCCTTCTGAACTATTTTTGGATGGTACCCATATCAAAGCTTCAGCTAACAGCCACAAGTATCGTAAGGAAATGGTAGAGCAAGAAGCTAAATTTATGAGTAACCAGTTGGAAGTTGAGATTGATTTGGATAGGAGAAAACACGAAAAAAAGTCCTTAAAGCCCGTAACAGAAAGCGAGGCTAAAGAAAAGAAAATCTCAACAACAGATCCTGAGAGTGGTTGGTTCCACAAGGGTGAACATAAGGATGTGTTTGCCTATTCTGCCCAAGTAGCTTGTGATAAGCATGGTGGGGCTTTGGCTTATACGGTTGAAGCAGGAAATGTCCATGATAGTCAAGCCTTCCCTGATCTTTTTTCAAAGTTAGAACCCTTCTCCCCACACTATATTATTGCGGATTCAGGCTATAAGACACCAGCTATTGCCCATTATTTATTAGAGCGAAATATCATCCCTGTCTTCCCTTATACTCGTCCAAAGGGAGTAAAGGGGAACTTAAGACCCAATGATTTGTCTATGATACTTTCTATGACTGTTACCTTTGTCCAGAGAACCAAGTGTTAAGCTATCGCACCACGACTCGAGAAGGTTATCGTGAGTATAAGAGTAATCCCAAAGTATGTGCTTCTTGTCCCCTCTTATCCATTTGTACCCAAAGCCAAAATCACCAAAAATTAATCACGAGACATGTATGGAAAGATGATCTTGAATTTTGTGAGGAGATTCACCACCAAAGAGGGATGAAGGAGCTTTATAAGAAGCGCAAAGAAACAATTGAGCGACTCTTTGAGACGACTAAGGACTATCATAACTTGAGATACACTAGAGAGAAAGGAAAGTCCAAAATGGAAGATAAGGTTGGGCTTACTTTGGCATGCTTAAATATCAAAAAACTGGTGAAATGGATAGCGAATATCCCTTTTTATTTTATTCTAAATCCAGTTTTTGGATGGAATAGTAGATGATAAGACAAAATATTTTTGAACATACAAAAAGACAAACGCCAAAAATGACGTTTGTCTACGTTCTGACCAGGAAAATTAATTTTCCTGGTTTTCCTTTGAAGTCAAAGTATTTTTCCCGATTTCCCTTACGGCTAGAAGTCCATTTTCCATCCATTCTAGGACTTTAACTGTTCTCTTTTCAGACCACCAAGATAGTTTTTCTAGGTTCTATACTCCGTATCTTCTGTATTTTTTAACAAGTCTTTCTACCCGTTTGATCTCTGCAGCGATGTCTGAACGGTTTTGCTCATGTAAAGCAATGGTTGCCTCATCAGCAATATCTAATAAATCACCTAATTCAAGCCATAATTTATCTTGGTAACGACGGAACAAATAGCTCCACACTCCGACTCCAACTGTCCATAAAAGAAGGACTGGCAAGAACAATAACATCCAACTTCCAATCACTACAAGCGATTCTTCTGCTTAAATCCAAGTAAACGGATGACATGCACTGCTATTCCAAGCAAACCTAGCATAGACAGGGCAAGAATCCAGCCCACAACTTTCATTCCTCTTGCGGGTGGGGTCTCTGATGGGAAGTCTACATCAATCCCACTCTCCCCTACTAAACCTTCTGCAATACCACGAAACTCTTGGATTTCATGTTTTTTCAATACCATACGTCTAGGCACCATATAAAACATTATCATATTTCTTTCTCCTTTACATACGATAGGACCTATGAACTTCGTTTCCATCATACTCCAAAATGAGGTCGATTCCTATCAGGTAATGTCACCTTATTCTTAGTGACGACCTATTTCATGATTTGCCCCATCATCCGCTACACTATATGCATGAACCATGAAGTCACCAATCAATCATAATCACTAGAGAATGAATAGATCCCATTCTAGCATCGGAAACCAACTGAAATCCTATCCTTATTTTTCTTTATTGACGATAGAAGTATTGATCCACTGAATAGTTCCCAGCTGATTGGGTAATGACCAAGCGAGGCTTTCTCGTGTCTGACTGGTCTCCATCAGGGTTTTCAAACCCAATCTTAAAGAGACCAACAGCTGCACCAGTTTCTCCCACTCTCAACTCGACATAAGGGATTTGCTAGTCTTATCTGAATTTGCTACTGCTTTAATCCTTCCTTGTCCTTTGACTGTACCATCCGCCTGAATGACCATTTCCTGCCCCTTCGCATTGCGCCAGGTACCCACTAGACTTGAAAAGTCTCCACTATTAATCGCAGAAATATCCAGATCCACTTCTTTCTTTGGAGCAGGATAAGCTTCCCACCACTTGTCTTGGTAGGTTTGGAAAGAAGCTTGATGATAAAAGATGCGTCTCAAAGGAGAAACTACACGGTCTGGCCCTTGAACATTTTCAGGAATCAAGGTCATGATCAGCTCTTGTCCAGGACTAGTTCCTTTCGTACCTTCTTGCACAAAATAAACCTGATAGGTAGAGCCTGCTTTCCGAGGTTTCTTATCTTTGTTGAGGACAAATTGGACATTCGTTTAACCAATGATACTTCCATTTGGTACAGATGGATCAACCGTTAAGACTGTTAATTGATCTCCGTGTTCTGCGGAAAGAATCATACCTTGGCTGACATATTTCTTCATCATCTTCCGTGGTTTGAGGTTGGCCACGATTTGGAGTTTCTTGCCAACCAATTCTTGTTCATTTGGATAGAATTGAGCGATACCTGAGAGGATTTGACGGTCTTCGCCATCTCCTGCATCTAGGCGGAAGCGAAGCAGTTTGTCTGATCCTTCGACACGTTCCACTTCTTTGACCTCTGCTACACGGATTTCAACCTTGTCAAAGTCTTCAAATTTGATCTCATCTTTTTCAGACTTGAGTTCCACTTCTTCTGGAATCCATTCTTTTTCTTGAGGTTTACCTGCAGTCATTTGAGATTGGATGTAGGCAATTTCTTCTTCCATGTCGAGACGTGGGAAGATTGGAGTTCCTTTGGCAACCACTGTGATATTTCAGGGAAGGCTGCTAAAGTCAAGTTTTCAAGATCGAAGTCCAATCCTAAGCCAAGTTGTTCCATGATGGCGTTTGAGGTGTTCATCATGAATGGTTGGATCAAGTGAGCCACAACACGAAGGCTAGCAGCTAAGTGAGCCATAACCGCTGCCAATTGTTCCTTATCACCATCTTCTTTAGCGAGGACCCAAGGAGCTGTTTCATCGATGTACTTGTTGGTCCGAGAGATGATGTTCCATACGGCTTCCAAAGCGCGTGGGTAATCCACCGCGTTCATTTGCTTGTGGTATTCAGCGATGTTTTCTTCAACTACCTTAGCCAACTCAGCATCAAATGCAGTGACATTTTCGACATAAGCCGGAACTTGACCACCAAAATATTTGTTGATCATGGCTACCGTCCGGTTAAGGAGGTTTCCAAGGTCATTGGCCAATTCATAGTTGATGCGAGCCACATAGTCTTCTGGGGTGAAAGTCCCATCAGAACCAACTGGCAAACTGCGCATGAGGTAGTAACGAAGTGGATCCAAGCCGAAGCGTTCCACCAACATTTCTGGGTAGATGACATTCCCTTTAGACTTAGACATCTTGCCGTCTTTCATGACAAACCAACCATGGGCAATCAAGCGTTCTGGCAATTTGATATCCAACATCATAAGAAGGATTGGCCAGTAGATGGAGTGGAAACGAAGGATGTCTTTTCCAACCATGTGGAAGACGGTTCCGTTCCAGAACTTATCAAAGTTTTCATGATCTTCTTGACCATAACCAAGAGCTGTCACGTAGTTGAGAAGGGCATCAATCCATACATAGACCACGTGTTTTGGATTAGATGGAACTGGAACTCCCCAAGTAAAGGTGGTCCGAGATACCGCCAAATCTTCCAAGCCTGGCTCGATGAAATTTTTCAACATTTCATTAAGACGACCATCTGGCGTGATGAAATCTGGTTGGGATTTGAAAAATTCCACCAAGCGGTCTTGGTATTTGCTGAGGCGAAGGAAGTAAGATTCTTCAGAAACCCATTCTACTTCGTGTCCTGATGGGGCTACCCCACCGATGACCTTGCCATTCTCATCACGGTAAACCTCAGCCAATTGGCTTTCTGTAAAGAACTCTTCATCAGATACTGAATACCAACCAGAGTACTCACCCAGGTAGATGTCGTCTTGCGCAAGCAAGCGTTCAAAGACTTGGGCCACCACTTTTTCATGGTAATCGTCTGTCGTACGGATGAATTTATCATATGAGATATCGAGCAATTGCCAGAGTTCTTTCACTCCAACCGCCATCCCATCTACATAAGCTTGTGGTGTAATCCCAGCTTCTTCTGCTTTCTGCTGGATCTTTTGCCCGTGCTCATCGAGACCAGTCAAGTAGAAAACATCGTAGTTCATCATGCGTTTGTAACGCGCCAAGACGTCACAGGCAATGGTTGTATAAGCTGAACCAATATGCAATTTACCAGATGGGTAATAGATAGGTGTTGTGATGTAGAATGATTTTGTCATTTGATTTTCCTTTCAGGGCTAATGGAACCCAATTTAGTAACACTCTATTATAACATTTTTAGGAGACCCTGAAAACCCAAAACCAGCTAGGATCAAAGGAAGACAAGCAAAAAAGCTGACCGAAGTCAGCCTTTATATGGATAACAAATCCCGTTAAAATTGCCTCGCTTTGGCGTTTTCAGGCTCGGGATAAAAATATCCACTGGATAAGCCTCGCTTTGGCGTTTTCAGGCTCGGGATAAAAATATCCACTGGATATTTTTATTTACCAAGAATGGAAGAGTGCGTTCCAAGGTTTCTTTCAAGTTTTTAGCATCTGGAATTACTGAGTCGTCAAGTGAAGCGTAACGACTGTCAGTGTGTGCTGAGTGCTTGTCATCACGATCCATAAATCAAATTTCATTTCAGATTCTAGATTAATTTACTGTCTAACCCCAGAAAGCATCTTCTACTGCTTGATCTGATGAAAAGAGCCAAACTTCCTTGATCTTTCCATCATCCATGCGAAAAAGATCAATACCATTCATGTTGAGTTCCTCGCCGTCTGGGCGAGTTCCGACAAAGGTCACATTGGCTGCTACAAGGTCAATATTTTCAGACACCCAGTTAGTCAATACTTTGAAGGTACCGTTTGTTTTTTCTGAAAATTGAGCCAAGTGTGCTCCAAGTGCTTCTTTTCCAACAACTGTACCGGAATTACTATGCTGACCTGGCTGGTGCCAGATGATATCATCTGCCATAGTCTCAAAAACAGCTGGAAAATCACCTGTTATAAGACCATTGTTATATGCATTAAAAATTTCTAAATTTACTGACATGAGTTACTCCTCGTTTCTCTTATTTATGATATAATTTTATCACTTACTAATAAAAAGACAAGTAGGCACTTTATTGTTATCTAGTATCAAATACGATACTATTATTGTCAAACAAGAGAATAATTTTAAAAAATTTGGAGGAATTATGGTAACCAAAGTCAGTGAATACGGAATTTGTCCTTTTGCCACGACACAGCGTGTACTAACAGGCAAATGGGCTCTCGTCATCATCTATCAACTCAGTACGGGGACTAAGCGTTTTAATGAATTACAACGTCTAATTCCTGGCATTACCCAAACCATTCTAACACGACACCTCAGACAGCTCGAGAATGATAAAATCGTGGAGCGTAAAGTCTATGCTGAAGTTCCCCCTCGGGTCGAATACAGTCTAACTGAAATGGGTAGAAAATTTCAAGGTGTTCTAGATGCCATTGAAAGTTGGGGACTGGAGTATATCGAAATTCTAAACTAATTATCTTCTCAAAAAAAGGCGGAATAAATCCCGCCTTTTTATCTTTTTATAATTATTTTTCCAAGATAGTATTCT
>BNJV01001877.1_pt1 | contig 35753 bp, 45 predicted proteins | sample 8540591 | NCBI WGS metagenome assembly BNJV01 (sample SAMD00202457, study PRJDB9452) | human saliva metagenome | host: Homo sapiens | reverse complement strand
TGATGGAAACTTCGTTAGGGACCGAAGTTCATTGTAGCACCACCATTGTTAGTAATAGAAGTGATACCTTTAAGATCGCTATTCAACGCGTATGTTACTTGATGATCGTACTTGTTGTCACCAGTAATACCGTCATGACGGATGGACAAGTTGTTACCAGCTACGAATTTAGTACCTTTTTCTACGGAAGGAGTAGTCGCTGCATTTTGAGCGTTTTCTACTTTACCAGTACCTTCCTTGTTTACATCAAGGTTGAATGCTTTACCTTGAATATTAGAAGTGTCAACTTTGAAGTTAACTTTACCATTAGGACCTGTAGTAATCGCTACAGAGTTGTTATCGGATGTGAAGTCAAAACCGTTAGCCAATGTAGTTTTCTTAGCTGTTTGACTACCAGCATCAGCAGATGTGGAGGCTTTATAAGAAATTTCAGCTTTGTTTTCAAGGTTAGTTTTGTCTACATTTACTTCGTATGTAGCATTTTTACCACCTTGTGTAGAACCAGTTGCAGGCGCTACAGTTGCCAAGTTATCATTACCAGCTTTTTGCTACTACTTGTTCAGTAGACACTTCAGCATTGATTTTTACAATTGGGTTACCGTTTGCATCAGTACCATTGTTTGTGAAAGTAACGTTGTCACCAGCTTGGTAGTTATTAGTGTTAATACCTTTAATAACTACGTCTTTACCAGCTACTGTGTTACCGCCTTTATCAACAGTATTCAATGTAACAGAACCATTTGTAGCAGTGTAAGTACCATCTTTTGATACGCATATCTGTATCTTTATCGCCTACAGGCAAGCCAGACAAGTCGATGATTGCTTTTTTTACCAGCTACATCTTTACTATTACCATCAACATAAGTCAATGTAACTTTTTTGTTAGCATCTACAGTGTATGTAGTATCTTTGATGTGCATTTCATCTTCAAGAGTTGCTACTTTATGAACATCAGTAGAGCCAGGAGTTGTATAAGTGATACGATTGCCATCTTTCTTAATGGAGATATTGTCGTTAGCATCGCCAAGTTTAACTTCTTTAGTTGTTACGCTGTCTAAGCCTTTAAGGTCTTTGTTCAACTTAACTGTCAATGTATTTGCACCGTCAGCTTCAACTGCAATGTTATCTTTAGCAGATTCGAACTTAGTACCATCAGATGTTTGAATTTCTTTAGCACCAGTTGCATCAGCACCTTCTTTAGTGCCTTCACCTTGTACTTTTACTAAAGAACCAAGTTTTTGTTTGTTTTCAGTGGATTCATTATTACCAGTGAATTTCAAACCATCGTCCATAGTTGCTACTTCACGTTTAATATCGTTACCATCAGCATCTTTCAATGGGTTGCCATTAGCATCTTTTGGTACGTACACGATACGTTGAGATTGATCATTGTTGTTTTGCTTCTGGTTTAACTAATGTTTTTGTACCATTTTCAGTAGAGATATCTACAGATTTACCGTTTGTACCAGCAGGGGCCTTGAGGACCAGTTAAGCCGATTGTACCAACGCCATCTTTTACCAGCAATGGATACAGCATCTTTTACCGTCCTTACCAGTGATACCAACTTTACCATCGATACCATTTGTACCTGGAATACCAGTAGCGCCAGTAGCACCTTGAGGGCCAACTATAGTTACACCATCTTTTACCAGCTACGCCATCTTTACCATTTACTACAACTTTATCTAAGTTAGTTAAATCTTTGTCTAAGCTGTATGTATATGTATGAGTTTTGTTAGCTGCATCAATATCTTGTTTTACAGTCAAGTTTTTGCCTGCTGCAAAGTTAACAGTACCGCCGTTTTCAACAGCTGTTTCTGTAGCAGTACCCTCTACTGTACCACCATTTGCAGTTGCATTAGCTTTGAAACCGTAGTTATTGCCACCTGCCGGAACATTCAAGTCGGAGAAGTCAATAACGGCTTTTGTATCAGTAACAGCTTTACCGTTACCATCGTTGTAAGTCAATGTAACTTTCTTAGTAGCTGCATCGTATTTGTATACGTTTTCAGCACCACTTGCTACGCCACCTTTAGCTTCAGTGCTACCAGCTTTAACTGCTGTAGGAGCAATATGCAATTCGGAAGCTTTCAATGCATCTGCAGTAGATTTAAGATCTCTTACGTTAACTGCAGCGAATGGATTATCAGTAGCAGCATTATTAAGGTTAGTTAAGAATGTATCACCAGTAGATGTGCCAGTTTTGTCGATAGCAGAGCCAACGTTGTTTACGATGGAGTTGCCACCAATTGTGTTACCAGCTGCATCTTGGAAGGATACGATAACGTCACTTGCAGGAACATCATTACCAGCAGAACCGTCAATGTTTGTTGTGAAAGTACCATCTGGGCGTTTAACTACTTTAGTGCCATCAGCTTTAGTGTAAACTGCTGGAGTTACAGCATTTACAGTGTAAGTTTTTGCCTGTTGTAGCATCAGATGCTTCAGTAACAGTTACGTTGTCACCAGCTTTAACAACTGTACCAAGACCAGTGATTACTTGTTTACCAGCATTATCGATGTTGGAAAGATCTTGTTTAGCAATACCAGTGATTTTAGCTGTTTCAGTTTGTTCAGTGCCATTACCATCAACATATTTTAATGTTACAGAGCCATCATTTGCTACTGTATATGTATCAGGTTTGATGTGTTTTTCACTATCTTTTAATTGTTTTACGTTTACTGCATCAGTATCAGCTGTACCTTTTTCAACATTAGTAATTTTTTTGCTACCAGCATCGATACCACCAGTAGTAACGGATGGGCCACCATTAATTGTAAGACCATCATTATTAACTTTAGTATCACCAACAGTCAAGGAACCAGCATTAGTAAGAGTTACGGTGTCATTCAAATTGAATTTAACAACGCCATCATTACCGATTTCTGCTGTAGTATTTGTACCATTAGTAAAGTCTAAACCTTTATCTAATGTAACTGTTTTATCACCAGTGCCATTAGCTTTGTAAGTCAACGGAATTTGTTTAGCTGCTTTATTACCATCGAATGTTACTGCATAAGATGTATTATGGTTAGTTGCATCATCAGTAGGTGTTACAGTAATAGGATTATCAGTGTTACCACCGTTATTTACTGTTACTGCTTCACGAGCTGCATCTTTAACAGCATTTTTAGAAACATTAACTTCGTATTGAGCATCTGGGTCACCAGAGTTTTTACCATTACCAACAGTTACATCAGCAATATTAGTATCGCCAGCTGCATCAGCTTTTTTTAACTACACTTTCAGTGGAAGCTGCACCAGTAGTAGTGTTAGCAACCGCTACTTTATAAACCGTTTTATTAGGATCAGTTGTATCAGTAGTTACTGTTACATTATTAGAACCAGGAGCTACTTCAACAGTATGGTTTAATTTAGCTTTTGCGTCATCGGACAAGTCAGCTACTACATCTGTACCAGAAGCAGTTGTTTTTAATGTATTGACCGTTGTTAGCACCAACTACGCCGAAGCTCAAACCACCATTTTGGTTCAATTTTTGAGTATCTGTGTTGCCAGTGTTACCTGCTAATTTAACAGTGTTGTTGAAGCCATCGCTTACTTTTTTCAATTGGTCTTCAGTTGCTGCACGACCGGAAACAACAGTTGGGTTAGTAATATCCCAATCTTTATTTTGTAAGCCAGTTACATAGCCGTCTTTACCGTTTAGAGAAATAGGGTGGTCGCCTTCAACGTTTACAACTTGATCACCAGCGAAGGAGATTTTACCAGAACCTGCACCATTTGTGATGGAGGAGATATTTGCTAAATCACCTTTTACGTTTACTTTATAAGTTACGCTGTTATCAGCTGTATCTGTACCTTCTTCAACAGTTGTATTTTGGCCATCGATAACTTTTTGACTTCTTAGCAATACCAGTGATTTTAGCTGTTTCAGTTTGCTCAGTGCCATTACCATCAACATATTTTAATGTTACAGAACCATCATTTGCTACTGTATATGTATCAGGTTTGATGTGTTTTTCACTATCTTTTAATTGTTTTACGTTTACTGCATCAGTATCAGCTGTACCTTTTTCAACATTAGTAATTTTTTTGCTACCAGCATCGATACCACCAGTAGTAACGGATGGGCCACCATTAATTGTAAGACCATCATTATTAACTTTAGTATCACCAACAGTCAAGGAACCAGCATTGGTAAGAGCTACATTGTCCTTCAAGTTAAATTTAACAACGCCATCATTACCGATTTCTGCTGCTGTATTTGTACCATTAGTGAAATTCAAACCTTTATCTAATGTAACTGTTTTATCACCAGTGCCATTAGCTTTGTAAGTCAACGGAATTTGTTTAGCTGCTTTATTACCATCGAATGTTACTGCATAAGATGTATTATGGTTAGTTGCATCATCAGTAGGTGTTACAGTAATAGGATTATCAGTGTTACCACCGTTATTTACTGTTACTGCTTCACGAGCTGCATCTTTAACAGCATTTTTAGAAACATTAACTTCGTATTGAGCATCTGGGTCACCAGAGTTTTTACCATTACCAACAGTTACATCAGCAATATTAGTATCGCCAGCTGCATCAGCTTTTTTAACTACACTTTCAGTGGAAGCTGCACCAGTAGTAGTGTTAGCAACCGCTACTTTATAAACCGTTTTATTAGGATCAGTTGTATCAGTAGTTACTGTTACATTATTAGAACCAGGAGCTACTTCAACAGTATGGTTTAATTTAGCTTTTGCGTCATCGGACAAGTCAGCTACTACATCTGTACCAGAAGCAGTTGTTTTAATGTATTGACCGTTGTTAGCACCAACTACGCCGAAGCTCAAACCACCATTTTGGTTCAATTTTTGAGTATCTGTGTTGCCAGTGTTACCTGCTAATTTAACAGTGTTGTTGAAGCCATCGCTTACTTTTTCAATTGGTCTTCAGTTGCTGCACGACCGGAAACAACAGTTGGGTTAGTAATATCCCAATCTTTTATTTTTGTAAAGCCAGTTACATAGCCGTCTTTACCGTTTAGAGAAATAGGGTGGTCGCCTTCAACGTTTACAACTTGATCACCAGCGAAGGAGATTTTACCAGAACCTGCACCATTTGTGATGGAGGAGATATTTGCTAAATCACCTTTTACGTTTACTTTATAAGTTACGCTGTTATCAGCTGTATCTGTACCTTCTTCAACAGTTGTATTTTTGGCCATCGATAACTTTTTGACTTCTTAGCAATACCAGTGATTTTAGCTGTTTCAGTTTGCTCAGTGCCATTACCATCAACATATTTTTAATGTTACAGAACCATCATTTGCTACTGTATATGTATCAGGTTTGATGTGTTTTTCACTATCTTTTTAATTGTTTTACGTTTACTGCATCAGTATCAGCTGTACCTTTTTTTCAACATTAGTAATTTTTGCTACCAGCATCGATACCACCAGTAGTAACGGATGGGCCACCATTAATTGTAAGACCATCATTATTAACTTTAGTATCACCAACAGTCAAAGGAACCAGCATTGGTAAGAGCTACATTGTCCTTCAAGTTAAATTTAACAACGCCATCATTACCGATTTCTGCTGCTGTATTTGTACCATTAGTGAAATTCAAACCTTTATCTAATGTAACTGTTTTATCACCAGAGCCATTAGCTTTGTAAGTCAATGGAATTTGTTTAGCTGCTTTATCACCATCGAATGTTACTGCATAAGTAGTATTATGGTTAGCTGCATCGTCAGTAGGTGTTACAGTAATAGGGTTATCAGTGTTACCACCATTATTTACTGTTACTGCTTCACGAGCCGCATCTTTAACAGCATTTTTAGAAACGGATACTTCGTATTGAGCACCAGGATCATTTACATTTTTGCCACCTGCAACAGAAACATCAGCAATGTTAGCATCACCAGTTGCAGCTGCTTTTTTAACTACGCTTTCAGTAGAAGCTGCACCACCTGTTGCATTAGCAGATACTGTGTAGATATCATGACCATCAGTACCTTTACTTGGAGTTACAGTTACACCAGCACCAGCTTTAACTTCAGTTCTTAAACCTTTAATTTGGCTGTAGTTAACTGCGTCTGTATCATCAGTACCAGGAGCTACGTTAGTGATTTTTTTGCTACCAGCATCGATACCAGTTTTAGTTACAGATGGACCACCAGTGATAGTCATGCCACCATTGTTGATTTTAGTATCGCCAATTGTTAAAGAACCACCATTAGTCAAATCAACGTCTTTATTCAAGGAATATGTGAATTGTTTACCAGCTTGGTCTAATACGATGTTTTTACCAGCGCTGAAGGTAACAGTGTCGCCAGGGCTTACTTTTTCAGAAGTAGTGCCATTTGTAGTACCACCATTGTTAGCGGAAGTTACTTTCCAACCAGAGTTATTGATTGCTTGAGTTACATTGTCAGTTGTAGCAATGCCGTTTGTGGTAGGAGCTACTGCTTTACCATCAGAATTAGTAGTAATATTTTTGCCTACTTTAGCAGTGATCTTTACACCAGTTGTATTAGCATCTGTGGAGATAAGGTCATTATCACCATTGATATTTAATGTGTGGTCTTTCAATACTAAATCGCTGTTACCAGTATCAGCAGCATATTTTAAGTTAACGTTTTTCAATTGAGCTACGTTAACTGCATCAGTGTCAGCAGTACCTGCAGCAAGGCCTGTCAATTGACGAGTTTTTGTAGAGTCTACACCAATGGAAACCGCTGCCAAAGTGGATGTACCAACTGCACCACCTTGATCGCTGTATTTTCTAGTACGACCAGTTGCTGGATTATAACCTTGTACACCTGCCGCAACAGTTGTTTTGGATTCAAAGCCAAGAGCAACACCACCAGCAATAGTTGCCTCTGCATTACGACCAAGAGCAGTTGCACTTTCTGCTTTTGCCGAAGCTGCTCGGCCTAAAGCAGTTGCACCATCACCATCAGTGGTAGCACCTGGACCAATTGCTGCTGCACCAGTACCTTTAGCATTAGATTGGGTACCGTATGCAGCACTAGAAGAACCAGAAGCTTCAGCAGAGCTACCAATTACAGTAGAATTGCTGCCAGACGCTGTAGTTTGTACACCAATAGCAATTGTATTATTATGTTTAGCATTTACTAGCTGACCAATCGCAATACCGCCAGATGTACCATTTGCACGACCATCAGCTTGTGCACCACTACCAATAGCCAAAGCAAAAGCATTACCAACATTACTACCTGTGGCATTTGGTGTAGTACCACCATACGCAACAGTGGCTTTGCCATTATCATCACTACCAATAGCAATACCGTGACCTGTACCAGCTTCTACCTTAGTACCTAAGGCAATACTATTCTCACCGTATGTTTTACTACTTGTACCAATGACTACATTACGGTTACCGCGAGCTTCATTTTGAATACCCATAGCAATGCTGCTACCGCCACCAGCATTTGTTGTAATACCTGGTTTGATTTTATTTTGTGCACCGATAGCGATACCAATTTCATCACCATATTGAGATGGATCCACATCATTAGCATTTGCCACACCACTACCAGGAGTTGTAGTTGCACCTGGTGTTGCTGGATTCACTTTATTAGTTGTATTTGCCCAAATATTGATTTGGTTTTTAGTATTAGCGGATGTATCCGTATTCATATCAGCAGCTTGTACAGTTGCACCCATACCTACCATAGCCAAACCAGCTAATACGCTAGCAAGAACTTTTTTTCTTACCACCATTGTTTTTCGCTACTTCAGATACTACTACGTAGCACTCTTTAGTTTTGCTCCAAACTACTTTTAAAGATTTTATTCATATTTCTATGAACCCCTTTCTTAACTAGACACAATTACAATCCTTATAAATAATAATCAATAAATACAAAAGACTAAAAGTTCAAACATCCCATATTTAATGGCTTTTCTGAGTATCTTTCATATTATTTTCATTTTTGTGTCATGAACAGAATATCATATATCGAAAAATCTTGTAAATAGTCTACTTCATGTTTTTTTATCATAATTCATAAAGTTTATTATTAGAACCTTTATTTTTGTTAAACAAAAATTTAATATACGAGTGATTTTTTTACTCATTTTTTTGTGTTTTAATCCTATTTTATAAAACTTAATCTATCTTTCTCTATGCAGTACAGTTTTTTTCAATATTCACATTAATGTAAGTTATAAATAAACGATTAATAGATTTAATCACATTGATTTTTATCGATTTCAAAACGTATTTATATATTATCTTTAAAAATATAGATGATCTAAGAATTTCTATTTCAGATTATTATAGTTTTTTTATAGACTATTTCACTATTTTTCATTTATCAGTTTATATATGAAGCAGTTATGAAATATTTATCTAGTTATAGCCTATATATAATAGAAATTATGATATACTTAATCATAATGAGGTAAAAATTTGACCATATAGTAACAATGAGGGTTTACCATGAACACACAACCAAAAAAACACATAAAGATATATATAAAGAAAATACAGAAGGCATACTAAAAGGTAATAGCAGCGAAGGCCAATCCATTAGTCCCCCTTCGCATCAAGCATCTACTGACCAAGCAGGCATTGAGGCATTAAAGGACTCCTATGATGATTTCCTTTATGTATCTAAAGCCTTTGCTAGTTGTTCTATTAATTCGTTAATTGCAACGGCGCGCATCTACGGTCTTGATCCAGAGCCAATTAAGGGTGCTCGTGTGCTTGAGCTAGGCTCCTCTTGTGGCGGCAATATCATTCCACAGGCGCTGTACTATCCAGAGGCTACTTTCACAGGCATCGACCTGTCATCTGTACAAATCAAACACGGTAATGAATTAATCGAATCCATGGGGCTCACCAATGTAACCTTGTTAGAAAAAGATATCATGGACATCGATGATGACTTTGGCACCTTTGATTACATTCTCGTTCACGGCATTTGGTCTTGGGTACCTGATATCGTTAAGGATAAAATCCTCAGCATTTGTAATCGCAATCTATCTGACCGCGGCATTGCTTATGTGTCCTACAACACGTATCCTGGTTGGAAGAGATTAGAGCAAATGCGCGATATTATGCTCTACTCTGAAAAACAATTTAAGTCTCAATCACTGCAAGAACGTACTGCATACACTAAAAACGTATTAAAACTTCTTGGTGAAACGATGAACATGGATCAACGTTCCCAAGAGCGGTCGGGTTACAAAATCGCCAATATCAATAGCGTCTTAGCGTCCAATGATTATTACGTAGGCCATGAATATTTAGAAACCTTTAACGATCCTGTGTATGTATCTGAGTTTATCGAACGTGCTGAACAGCAGGGCTGTGTATATATCGGTGATGAAAGCCTCGAAAAATCCTTTATCACGTGGCTCAATGATAAGGTAGTAGATAATATTAAAGCCCTTGCCAACGGTAATCATAAGGATAAAAGAGCAATATTATGACTTTGTCTATGATACACAGTTCCGCATGGCATTATTAACAAAAACCATGCAATAGAGACAAAATTGTAAGAGACGAAACAGTGCAAAAAGATATTCTGGACACGTTATACTTTGCGGCACCTTTTGAAGATTCCTTAGGCATGCCTTCGGATTGGACTGATACGCTACGCATTACGCTCAAACAATTTATGCGCACATTCCAACAATTTAATGTTCAAGATATTGTAGACTACATGGCTGAGCATCATCCTAATGAGGAATATAGCAAGGACAGATTGTACGTACAGCTATTCTTGCTAACCATTTTGGGTCATCTCCGTGCGTATGCTGAGAAATATGAAAAATTACCATTTGTAGAAAATGTGAGTTATATCCCAGAACGTTTCATTAGATATGTTACTACTCTCATCGAAGGCAATGGTAAACAATACATGTCCTTAGGGCAATATGTTTAACCAAGAGGATCCTACTGTAGACCAAGGGCTATTGTACGTCATGAAACAAATGGCGCAGCCAACAACTCGTGCTGAGTTAATTAAAATTCTAGATGAAACGCTAACCATCACTCGTACGAAAGCAGATGGTGAGACCTTCACTGTCCCAGGTGAACAATACCTCGATGAGTCTATTAAACATTTAGTAGAGCTTGGCTATTTTAGACACCAAGCTTAATGTAAAAGTTAATTTCATACTTAATCACACAAAAATAAAAGCGTAACTGGTATAGAGTGCCGTCTATATCAGTTACGCTTTTTGATTTGGCTACTACATAATGTATCTAGAAGTGTTAATCTACGTAGTAGCCAATTGTTATGTAAATAACCTATTTTATTTTTTGTTTACACGAACACGTTCAATTGTTGGTTCACCTTGAGCATTTTTCGCTACTGTGTCCACGCGGAATAATGCCATTTCTGGGCTGAATTCAGTAACGAGGCGATCATCTACTGTTACGCCGTCTTGGATTGCACGGTATACGATTTGTGCGAATTCATAACGAGTTAATAAGCGGTCACCACCAAATGTGCCATCTGGATAACCTTCAACGAGACCACGGTGAGATAAATCGCTTACCGCTTCATATGCCCAGTGGTTTGCAGCCACGTCTGGGAACAATGTAGTATGGTCAGCTTTCATCTTAGTACCAGCTACGCCGTTCAATAATGCAGTCAATTTTTTTGAATTTGTGCATTTTGTTCAGCTACAGTTTTCTTAAGAGCCAATACCTCTTTTGCCGATAGCTACACGAGAACGAGATACACCATTATGAGCGCCTACTTTCACAGACAAGCCAGCATTGAATACTGTTTCATCGCCGCCCACTGTGGATCCGATGCTAAGTTGGACGTCTTCATTAGGACGGTAGAAAGCACCGATAGCTGCCGCATCACCACTGCGGTAGTGACCATAACCTGCAGCAAAGTCCCATTTAGCGTCTGGATCGAAATCAAGTGGATGTAAAGCCGCCAACGCTGCAGCGCCTGCTACAGATTTGTCGATACGTTTATCCATCTTGGATAGGTCGCCCTTAATGTTCTTGATATCTGCAGCATTTTTATTGATATTAGTTGTATTATTAATGATGTTAGTCGTATTGTTATTAATTTGGTTAGCAATATCATTTAGACAAGAGATACTTTGTAATCACGAGCTATTACCATTGATAGTCTGTGTTACCGTAATGTGGTCACCAGCTGTTACCGTTGTAACACTAGAAGATGCGGTGATTTCGATCTTTGTCATGTTTTAAGTTGTGCTACGTTTACTGCATCAGTATCAGCTTCACCGTTAGATACGCCATGAATTTGCTGACCTCCTACATCAACTTTACTAACAGAGAATGACATTTCTCTTAGTTCAGTAGTATCATCATTTTTGTGGCCCCATACATCAATACCACCAGCATATGCGCTCATACCCTGATCATAATGCAATGTAGAAATACCATCTACATCCACAGAAGTTTTATAGTCACCAGATTTATTAAAACTGATGTGCTTACCGTCGATAGCAGTCAATTGCTCATCTTTCACCATTTACTGCTTTATTATGAAGCTCAATAACACTACCATCAATCTTAGTTTCACCACGTTTATCTAAGTGAGACATTGTAGGGATAGATGTTAAGTGATCAAATTCACTATAATTTTCTAGAAATGTCTTCAGCTTTTTATACCATCCATTCCAGGGGCAATTCTAATACTTTTACCATCCTGAAACATACTAATTAAATCAGCTCTAAATGTGCTAGATGCTGATAGATTTGGATGATTACGGTTATCTGTTCGTAAAATATAAATCATGTGCATTGAGATAGGGATATACCAGAATTGCTATTATCAACATTTGATTTAGTATAAACGAGAATATCAGAGTTGATATCTAGATTAGATTTTTTTCACCAAAATGGACCAATATTCTCTTTAAATTTTTGCAGATCTAATTTCTTTTAGATCCTCATTTAATGATACAATATATTCTAAATCAGTACCGCTTTTTACAAGTGCACCAGTCGACGTATCCCATCGATATGCATCTCTATCACGGAATGCTGTCGCAATATTTTTACCATCCCCTGAAATAATATTTACAGCTCTAGATGCGAATGCTGAGGTAGCAATAGAAGTTAGCACTATAGTAATTAATAAGATTTTAGTTATTTTTCATAATTAGTTCCCGTCCTGTTAAAAACTATCTTAGATAATAGTCCATATTACATATTACATTTTTCACAAAACTTTCATATTTTTTTATATGAGCATTGTAACACATACTTTCAAAAATTGTAAACAATTTTTATTATTTATTTAATTTTCCCTAAATTAAAAATTGACTGTTTTTTTAATGTTATATAACCATTTAATAGTATTTCTAAATAAATAGAGGGACATAGTGATAAGAACACTATTAAACGTGTACTAGCCTAGTAAGCACAAAAAGTGGATAGTTAATCAATAGAGATTAACTACCCACTTTTTAATTTGGAGATAAGGTGGTTTCTGATACTTGCCGTATGATATAAGTTTGTTATTGAGAGAGAGATTTAAAGTTATACTTTAATATAGTTATTAACGTAACTGGAGAGTAACTAGTTATGAACAATAATCATACGACATAATGTAGGGGGTTACATATTAAGAGAATAGCTTTTTAACAAAAAGCTATTCTCTTCGAAGAACAGATAATACCAACACTCACCTTTCCTCCATTTGAGTATATCATCTATATAAGCTCATGATAATAGCTGGTTTTTTTCATTAAATTTTCATTAAAAATCAATGAGCCGAATGACTCGCAGTCCTATTCACGTTTATAAGTTGTATTATCAGAAATTATTACTCAACCCAGATTGTATTATTACGTCTTACAAGGCTTAGCATTTTGGAACGAACACTCATAGCACCCTCTACGCTGTGCTTACCACCATACCAAGCTACAGGAGATCCAGCTAAACGGAATGTAATCTTACCATACGCACCACCTGAGTTATGCTCAGGCTTATTATAGCCCATATCGATAGACACACGGGGTGTGAGCTGCAACTCGGAACCAACGCGCAAACCATTCTTATCAGCCTGACGTTCTTGATTCCAATGGTACCCTTCTACATAGACTCTCGCCCAGCGAGCATTTTTGAAAAGTCTTACCATATTCGAGGGTATAACCGTTTGGCTACACGTTCCAAGGTATGAAGGTTCGCATCGAGGACGCGCTCATCAGAAGCAGAACCGTACCAGTTGAAGCGGAAACTCGCTTTCACCAGACATATATTCTAGGCCCCCGCTGAGGCGGTCGTGATGACGCAAGAAGCGGTGGTCATAGAAGAGATGAGCACCATAGAGGCGACGATCATCCTTTCGAGATGCGTCGGTACCCCAACACCTACGTTGAGGGTTGTCCCAATATCAGAGGCTCGAGAAAATACGCTGCTGTGTAAACCATACGTCGCGCAACTTATCATCGTAATGGCCTAAAGAGGCTGAACGGTCTCAACAGAGTACAATGGTTTCCACCCTCTTGGAACTGGAAGCTCAGCGTAGTGCGTCTCATCCACGGTTTACCTTTGGCGCCATACATCGCATTGAATACATTAGACATAGCCACCGCATTGATAGCGCGGTTTACTGCATCGACATCGCTGTACTGCACCGTCTTGGCCTCTTGGCGATCCATCACGAGAGGGCCACCTTCACCAATCACATGATCTGGTGTAGACGCAGGTGTGATATGAAAGTCCTCAGCTAGCGCTTTGACGTGCTCTTCACGAGGACTCGTCGTCACTGCAACGAGTATGCTCCCTTTTGGACTGATTGATCTGCCCCCTTATACAATTGTTGTTTTCTCTGCCTCTGCGGAACCCACACAACATAAAAGGGCACTCAAGGCAACACATACAATACGTTTCATGACTCTCTACGACGTTTTTATTACTCTCTACACATAAAATTCATGAACAATAAAATGAAATATATATAAGTGTAACGAATAATGGATACGACTGTCAAGGAATAGGGCTACTAAAACGAGTAATACTAGAAAGAATCTATATATAGATTAATCTTTTCCGTTTCGAGTTAAACGCTTTTATACTATTGCATAAACATTCTCTAAAAATATGCATTTATGGTGTATTTTTAACCCATAATATACAAAAATATTCATTTACAACATGATATTTCATGTATTATTATGAATCTGTAAGTTTTTATGAAAGTTTTGTGAAGTCATAATATGCAAAGGAGTGTATTGCGATGAGTAAGAAACATTTTTGTATTAACTGGTATCGTGCTATCTGCACTATCTGTGGGGAGTCGCTTCTGCAGCGCCGATCAACATCGTCCAAACAAGGGCACAACATAGGAGCTGGAAGGAACGACTTTCACCAATGATGGCAATATTACGCTTTAGGTCACGCAGCTGGGAGCGACGACTAGCACTCATCAGAGTGAGTCAAACAGTCCTAACTCGAATGGTAATAATATCGCCATCGGTACCCTATCCAGTAATGGTTCCAAGGGAGGCGCCAACATTACATTGGGCGGCAAAACCTTCCTAAAAATGGCACAGGTGATAACAACGTAATCGCTGGTGCATCACTGCCAAACAATGCGAAAGCGATCCATGTCCATCATCATGGGTACCCAATCTGGGCTGAGAAAAATCTGAAGGGTACAAAAACGTATGGCTCGGTCATTACCAAAGGGGCGAATAGCACGGCTAACAATTCCGTCCTCATTGGTTCTGGTTCCTCTGTGAAAGCCGATTTTACGCTCGGCATCGGTCATTATACGAATATCAATGCCAAGAAGGGCCTCGCTATTGGTTCTTATAATACCTTATCCGATAAAGGCCACTGAGTCTGGCGTATTCGGTCAAGGTCAATATGGGAAAAAATGCCATTGATGCAAGTGGTTCCTATAGCATTGGTAACTATAATCACATCTCTGGGAACAACACCTTTCGTCATGGGTAATAATGTAACTACAGCATTAGAGAATGCCGTTATTCTCGGCAACGATTCGACGGATGGCGATGTGGTAGGCACATCGAGCTATACCTTTAAGAATGGTCCGACTGTAAACTATGCAGGTTCTACACCTGTTTCTACCGTATCTGTAGGCGCTAAAGATAAAGAACGGACTATAACTAACGTAGCAGCTGGTCGCGTAAGTGCTACCTCTACAGATGCTATCAACGGCTCCCAATTATATGGGGTTCACCAAATGATCGATACCCCTCAACCAAAAGTACAAATGCACAACTACACGACTCTATTAATCGTGTAGAACAGAATGTACAACGTATTGAATCCGAATCCAATAAAGGCGATGCTCGCACTGCAGCGTTAGCAGCCCTACATCCTATGGGCTACGATTCAAACAACCGCATTCAATATATGGCAGGCTATGGCCATTATAAAAATGCCAATGCCCTCGCCCTTGGTGTTGGTTACTACCATCGAGACAATCTATTATTAACTACAGGTGTAACACTCAATAGCCACCTTATGGCTAATGTAGGCGTTACCTATAAACCTGGTAAGTCTAACATGACGAGCCGCCCACAAAACCTTGAAGCTCGCGTACAAGCGTTGGAAACACAAAAATAAAGAGCTCCAAGAAACACTACGTCAGCTCATGTCTAAATTAGACAAATAGTACTAGTCAGCTAGATAACAAAAAGCTACCCACCGGCTTAGCCGGTGGTTCTTCTTTACGCCTATAAGGCGAATGCTACCGGCTGCGCGTGGGAGCGCATGTCGATCCGTCATCTGCAATCGAATACTAACTACCCGTTAAACGGGTCTTGAAAGTCTAAAACTAATTGCTCTGACATCTCGTCTTGCTTTAATTGATTCGAAATATACTCCGCTATCTTTTTTTCTCATTTTTTTCCGACTGTATCGACGTAATATCCTCGACACCAAAAATTGTCGGTTTCGATATTTGAATTTCATATTCCCCATTTCTCATATATCATTAAACTACTTTTTACCTTTTTAGAAATCCCATAAATGATGAGACTGACATTTTAGGTGGAATTGCTACTAATATATGAATATGATCTGGGCATGCTTCTGCAGACAAAAGCTCTACACCTTTCCATCTGCATAATTCACGAATTATACCTCCGATTTCAAATCGCTTTTGTCCAAAAAACACTTTTCTTCTATACTTTGGTGCAAATACTATATGATATTTGCAGTTCCATTTAGTATGTGCTAAACTCTGATTGTCATACATTATATGGCCTCCTTTAGGGGTCTTAATTGCAGTTGACGGACCGCAATCTAATCTTACCCTAAAGGAGTAACTTTTCGAAGACGCAACGCTAAAAGCTTTTTACTGAACCCCCGGACTATCCGGGGGTTTCTATATAAAAAGCTACCCACCGGCTTAGCCGGTGGTTCTTCTTACGCCTATAAGGCGAATGCTACCGGCTGCGCGTGGGAGCGCATGTCGATCCGTCATCTGCAATCGAATACTAACTACCCGTTAAACGGGTCTTGAAAAGTCTAAAAACTAATTGCTCTGACATCTCGTCTTGCTTTAATTGATTCGAAATATACTCCGCTATCTTTTTCTCATTTTTTCCAACTGTATCGACGTAATATCCTCGACACCAAAATTGTCTATTTCGATATTTGAATTTCATATTCCCCCATTTCTCATATATCATTAAACTACTTTTACCTTTTAGAAACCCCATAAATGATGAGACTGACATTTTAGGGTGGAATTGCTACTAATATATGAATATGATCGGGCATGCTTCTGCAGACAAAAAGCTCTACACCTTTCCATCTACATAATTCACGAATTATACCTCCGATTTCAAATCGCTTTTGTCCAAAAAACACTTTTCTTCTATACTTTGGTGCAAATACTATATGATATTTGCAGTTCCATTTAGTATGTGCTAAACTCTGATTGTCATACATTATATGGCCTCCTTTAGGGTCTTAATTGCAGTTGACGGACCGCAATCTAATCTTACCCTAAAGGAGTAACTTTTCGAAGACGCAACGCTAAAGCTTTTTACTGAACCCCCGGACTATCCGGGGTTTTTCTACTATCAATAAAGAGGCAACGGCTAATACCGTTACCTCTTTATTTGTTTTACAATTATATCTACTGTTTAGCGAATGCGTTTAACACGATTATTATTGTCACGCATAGCTTGTTTCAAGCTGTGAATTACCATTTCGTTCATGTAGAAACGCAATTCGTTGTTATTCATATTTTTCAGTATTCTTTTCAAGAATAGCTAAGATTTGGCGTTCATATTCAGCTTGATTCATTTTAGATACTGTAGTGTTATTCGTGAAAAATTCTTTTGTAATCCAAGTACAAAGCGATCCAATGCTACACGAGCATAGCTATCCTTTTTATAGCGATGGCTTGTAATGTACCAGCTGCGACGAACATTCATGTAGTACAACGCATTGTTAGTATAACGTTGTTGACCAGACATAACGCGATTGTCATCTTTGATCGAGCATCGCGCATACCCAGTGGAACGCTGCGAATTCAGAAACAACTGCTTTTTACCTCTTCGCTAGGAACTGCAAGAGAAACCTCTCGTTCGCTCACAGTCATAGGAGCAGATGCTTGTTCAGGCATCATCAATGGGTCTTGAGCTGCATTAGCTTGACCACAAACTACATACGCCGACAATTGCCATAATAGGTAATAATTTTACTAACTTCATAAGTTCTCCTCTCTTAAAGTGCCCCTCCCCAGAGCTACTTCATTTATCATACACTAGATATTATCTCTTTAGGAGCTGTTATCTCCATAGAAATCCTCATACTAAGCATGGTAAATTTATTAATACAGTAATCAGCTATCAATAATAATCCTGATGTGCTGTACTAATTTCATTAGTATACACAATATATCGTACAACGTCTATATAACTTTTCCTTAATGTTGAGAAGAAAAAGTGCATAGGTGCTATATAGTTAATTCTATAATCGATACTATAAAAAGCCTCCTAATAATAAAGTCATGACTCTACTATTAGGAGGCTATATATGTTAACTATTGTACAAAGTTATTTAATAAATCTATATTTAGAACTTATGAGTAAAGCCTGCATCTACGCCCCAGTCTGCTGGTAATCGCCAGACAAACCGGTCGCAACGTCAGCTAGATACGCTATTGTTACTATTAAAAGCTATAACGGCCACCGAATGCTAATTCAGTCCAAGTACCTTTGAGATCTTGTTCTGTTAATTTCACAACGCTGCCACTAGCAAATGTAGTTTTTACATTGCCTGTGAAAGCATGACCTGCTGCAAAACGTGTATAAAGGTTACCATTGCCAAATTGTTTACCCAATTCAAGGCCGATTTTACCAGAAGTGCTGTTTACACCAGATTGGTTAACAAATACATTACCTACATTGAAGTTACGGCCACCGAAGTGTGTAAAGTTCAATTGTGCTTGTGGTTCTACATAGAAACCATTAGCATATTTCAATGTTTTGCCATAACGAACACCGATGCTGTACGCATTGGATGTATCGCCAGACATAGCTTCGCCAATTTCATTGCGAGCTGTAAGGGAAAGTCGTGATACGCGACCAACTTGAGTTTCTACATGAACATATTGGTTTTTACCAAGGTCTTTCAAACCATAGGCACCAACGGAGAAGGATTTCACCTTACCAGAACCATCGAATACATAGTCTTCAGAACCACGAAGATAGGACACTTGACCACCTACAGTCCAGCCACGGCTGATTTTAGCATCATAACCGCCTTGGATGCGTGTGATAATCTGTAGCTGTGTCGATACCGCTGCCAGAGTAGCTGTATTTACCGCCACCGATGCGGTACAAATACCAGTTGGTTCACCTTGTTTGCAATACACGAGGACGATACATATCGTCAGGCTAATGTACGCCAAGCGTTGATATTTCCTACTACAGCGGAACGAATACCACGCATATGAGGGTGTATCATAAAGCACCACGAACAACAGGATTAGGATTTACTGGTTTAGGTGCTGGTGTTACAGGTGTAACTGGTTTAGGGTCCGGAGTTACTGGCGTAACTGGTTTAAGGGTCTGGGTTACAGGTGTAACTGGTTTTTGAATCTGGAGTCACAGGTGTAACTGGTTTGGGATCCGGGTCACTGGTGTAACCGGTTTTGGATGCAGGTCACAGGTGTAACTGGTTTGGGGTCTGGAGTTACAGGTGTAACCGGTTTTAGTTCTGGAGTTACAGGCGTAACTGGTTTTGGATCTGGAGTTGGTGTAGGTTTTGGTTCTGGCACCACATAGGAGCCTTGACCATTACCGTCTTTCCAAGTAATATCCCCTTCTTTTTGGTCTGTAGTCAATTCTTTTTTGAAGCTAGATACAATACCTTTAGAAGCGATAGATACAGTACCAGAAAGATTTCTTTCACCATTTACATAGTTTTCATAATAGAACTTGTGGGCCAAGTTATCTAAAATCTTATTTACATTGCTTTCAGAAGAAGTATCGAGATGATCACCTGTTACATAGCCATGTACGCCAGAGCCAGCTGCAGCGGATTTTTACGATGAAGTTACCACCCTCGATATCAGCCGCATCAAGGCCGTTTTTCTTAGAACCTTGTTGGCGAAGTTTAAACCAGTACCATCGCTCATATCATATATAACGTTAATATGGCCATCTAGTTTTATTCACATGAATATCGCTGCGGGAGTCTTGCGCAATACGGCTAAAGCCTTCACGCGTACGAGTACCTATGAGGGTATTAATGTTGCTGCGTGCTTCTTTACCATCGATCATGAAAGCCTCTAAGCCACCCATGTTATCATGGCTCCACATGCCGCCGTCAGAGTCATGTTGATCTCGCCACCTTTATCCTCTATGGTGTTCACAGCTTTACCGGAAAACTGGTTAGGACTGTTATGTGTGTCGACCGAGACCGATATTGATAACAGATGGTTGCTGTTGTTGATACGGAGGCATTGTTTTATCAGATACAAGCACGATTACCTTGCATATTAAATACTTTGTGTTTTTACAGTACCCGCATCATCGATACCAAGATTAATTTTACTATTATAAGCAAAAGGCTACTGGATATGGAGACTCCCCAAGGCGCAGTAGTCACGTCCATAACCCGCCATCCACTTGAATGGAACTATTATCGAGCATACCTGTAATGAAAGCTGGTTGACGATAACGCTTAGAGCAATTGGTCTGTATTAGGAGTATCCAAAGATCCAGTCGTAATTTGACCACCGTTAGACGCTACCACCATTCACAGTCGTATTACCAGTACTTTCAAATTTACTTTCAGAACCTACTGCAAACATACGATCCATCAGAACCAAGACCTGCTGTAAGTCCCATGTACTTGGCATGGCCATCGTAGATGACAATAAAGTCAACATAACAGCAGATAATAAAAATTTATTTCTTGCTCTCATCCTCTTACACCTCAACTATTAATACAATTACACTCACATTTGTGAAAGTCTCTTCATAAATAAATATATACTGTCGATTGATTTATTAGTCTTTATTTATATGAAAAGATAGATATATACTCACTTTATTAAGAACTCATTTAACTACTTTTAAAAATATATTTAAAATATTACACCATATGAATTGTAAATTAATTTCTCAAATTTTATTTAAAATAATTTAAAATATTAATAGATGAGTTATAAAACTAGAGTATAAAAAATAAACAGGCAGTGACTAGATCACTGCCTGTTATTAATAAATTCTATATAGTATGTATCCGTATTTGACGATATATAATATAAACCCTATAATATAAACAGATAGCCAAGCGAGTAGAACCGTCGAGACTCATCTCAAGGATTAATTCACGTGATGAAATGGCCTTTCAGTTATCCAGTTACTGGTAACGAAGAGGCATGTTGTCTTTCAAGACAAATAAGCGCCACAAGTGCACCAAAGGCAATGATTACAGTCATCACTTCTACGAATTAACACGATTAATTCATAATCACTCATAGACAACCCTCCTTCATTAACGAAGAGGCCCAACCTCGCCTGACTATCCTAAGTCAATTATATGGCGAACATATAAGCGAATCAATAAGAATCTATTAATAGAAATATACGAATGACATTATAAAAAGCCTCCTAATAGGGTTATAGGACAAAAACGTAGTTGGTTTTATAGGCGATAGAGTCAGTAAATTACTGACTCTATCGCTATCCCTAAGTATTTTGATAAACTTAGAGGGTGGACAAAATGTGTTGGTAAAAAGTCCCAAAACCCTTGATTTTACTGGCTTCAATAAGATTATATCTTCTTAGAAAATCGTGTTCTAAGTGGAGGGAATAATCATGCTGGTAAGATGTATAAATTGTGGATTTTTCTTGTCAAAAAAATATGGGAAAACTAAAGCTGGATCACAACGATGGCATTGTAAGCAGTGTAACCTCACCTTTACACAAACTATTGATAATACTACTAAATGTTTTCATCGATTTCTAAATTGGTTATTTAGTAAAGAAACACAACAGGACATGCCTGGGCAGGGCCGTACATTTCGTAGACAGATAGCTGATTTCTGGAAAATATGGCCTATGCCGCCCAAAATTGAAACCCCGAGAGATGTGGTATTCGTTGATGGTATTTACTTAGCTAAAAAAGCTTGTATTTTGATCTGTTATGATGGCGAACATGTATTAGGGTGGTATTTATGTAGGTCAGAACAGTCTCGCTCATGGCAAGCTCTTATGCAGCGAATAGCGACACCTATTGTGGTCGTTTCTGATGGTGGACCTGGCCTTAGAAAAGCATTAAAAAAAGTTTGGCGTACGGCCAAACTTCAACGTTGTATTGTCCATGCTGTATGGCAAGTGCATCGTTACACTACTAGACGGCCTAAAACCTTAGCGGGCATTATGTTAAGAGATTTAGCAAGCGATTTATATAGTGTAAAAACACAAGAAGATGCACAAATATGGATTCAACGATTATTTAATTGGAGAGTGACTTTTAAAGAGTTTCTAAGTGAAATGACACGTGATAGTCATGATAATTTAAGAGCTACGCATGAACGCTTATTAAAAGCTTATAACTCTCTAGTGGTGTTAATTAATACAGAGACAATGTTTCGATATTTAGATGAAACATTGGTGTTGGATAAAGAATGTCCGAGGACTAATAACCCTATTGAAGGCGGGGTAAACGCACAACTCAGACGTTTATTGCGTTACCATCGAGGGATGTCTGTAGAAAAACGCATAAAAGCGGTCTTTTGGTGGTGTTATTTACACTCACCAAGACCGATTTCTGCAAAAGAAATACTTAAGGTAATGCCAACTGATGCAAGTATTTCTAAAATATATAGATCTATGAATGAAAGAGCCCAACTTCAAGGCATAATTCCAACTTGGGGAGATGCCGTTTCTTGGGAGTGATTTGCATAACTATGACAAATTATCTTTCAATGATTGGGATTAAAGGTACCAACACGTTTTTGTCCTATAACCCTCCTAATAATAAAGTTATTACTCTACTATTAGGAGGCTATTTATATTAGATAAATTACAAAAGAATAATTTATTAAGTAGATTCTTAGAATTTATGTGTAAAAACCAGCATTTACAGACCAACCAGCTTTATAGTCATGAGATAGACCTGTGCTAGAGATCGGCAAAAGATGCTATTGTTTGCAGTGAAATCATAGCGGCCACCAAATGCTAAATCTGTCCAAGTACCTTCAATGTCTTCGGATGTGTATTTAGTAGTAGCACCACTTGTGTACGCAGTTTTTCACTGTACCAGAGAGGCATGGTTCACGCCAACGCAGTATAGATGTTACCTGCCCCGAAGTTTTTACCCAATTTCAAGGCCAATACCACCTGCTGTTACTGCTCACACCAGATTGCTCTACATGCATGCGGCCCGCATTGAAAGCTATCGCCACCAAAAGTGGTGTAGCTCAATTGTGTCTTAGTGGTTCAATGTATGTACCATTTGAAAGACTTCACAGTTTTACCATGGCGTGCACCGATAGAGTATGCATTGGCTTTGAGTCTCGCGAAGAGGCTTTCACCAATTTCATTACGAACTGTGAAGTCGTTAGATGCGACCTACTTGAGACTCGATGTGGATGTATTGGTTGTTACCAAAGATCTTTCAAGCCGTACGCACCAACAGCAAAGGCTTTTTCTTTGCCAGTACCATTAAATACGTAATCATCGTTGCCACGAAGGTGAAAGCTTGACCACCTACGGTCCAACCGCGGCTGGTTTTAGCATCGTAACCACCTTGAATACGTGTATACGTTGTATCTGTCGATACCTTTTGCATTGAAGCTGTATTTACCGCCTCCAACGCGAGCACAAATACCTGTTGGTTCGCCTTGTTTCGCAATACACGTGGACGATACATATTATCTGTCAATGTTCTCCAACCATTGATATTACTCATGATGGCAGAACGAGCGCCACGCATATGGGGTGTATCATAGTTTGCTGTTGCCACTGGAGCTGGAGCTGGTGCTGGCTCCGGTTGTGGAGCTGAGTACCGGTGTTGGCTCGGGCTGTGAGCTGGTGCCGGTGTTGGCTCGGGCTGTGGAGCTGGTGCTGGTGTTGGCTCAGGCTGTGGAGCTGGTGCGGTGTTGGCTCAGGCTGTGGAGGCTGGTGCCGGTATTGGCTCAGGCTGTGGGTTGGTGCTGGTGTTGGCTCAGGCTGCGGAGTTGGTGCTGGTGTCGCCTCCAACTCACCATATCGACCTTGACCATCTTTATCAGCCTGCCATGTAATAAGCGCCTTCCTTAGCATGGCAAGGTTTAATACCTTGAATCGACCTGATTCTGCACCACTAGATGCGATAGCTACTGTACCTTGAAGGTTTCTTTCACCAGTAACATAATTATGGTAATACACCTTGTGAGCTAAATTATCTAAAATTTTATCTACATTCTCCTCAGTAGACATATCAAGACCCTTTTTGGCTCGTGTATAAATGGGCACCAGAATTAGGAGCAGCACTTGTAATATGAATGTCACCACCCCAAGAGGTATCTGGAGTCAAGCCATTTTTAAGCTCTATATTTTTCTCGGTTTTTCCGAATCTACATCCTCACCATTTGAATCATAAATAAAAATTCACATGCCCTTCGAGCTTATCTATATGAGTTTCATTATGCTCAGTTGTGTACACTATTTAAAAAGTTACGGTTCTTGGCACCTACTAAGCGATGTACATGACTTGGTGTAGTCATAGTGTATTATAGCTTGTGCAGATAATCCACCTTGATACATATGATCATTTACCTTTTCTCACCAAGGAATACATTAATATGATTATCATGAGGCGGGTACATCCGCTAAATTAAGTGCAAAACCGGTCCAAGATGCCTCTTCATTATCTATCACCAATATGGATTATAGATGAAGTCTCATCATGACCATCAATACGCACATCACCTTCAATGTTAATTTTATAACCTTGTTGCTCTGTGCTGTAATTATCAAAACCAAGAACTACAACACCACCATTAGAAATAGCAGCTGGTATACTTAGATCTCCTACTTGTATTAAACCTTCCCTAATACCAACAGTGCCATTATTCTTGGCTACTATGATGGCAGGAAAACCCTCTGTTCCATGAGCATGTACTTCATCTATAGCAATCATGGTCATATCTGCTTCCATAGATTTAACAGGGGTAGGTACTTTGCCTAATGTCCAAACTCGAAAATCATCAGTTTTGATAATACCATCCTCTCCAATTGCCATCGCATTTGGCATAATAGATCCTGCAATTGCTAAAGCAATGGCTAGGGATAGCTTTGTTTTACTCATATGTTTCATAATAACCCTCTCTCATTAACGCACCATAAACTGCCAATAAACAATTTAATTATAATTTACGATTAAAACATTGTAAATAAGAAAAGAGCTCTATATCAAAAGAAGTATTAATACATAATGACATAAATAAAAGCACATATGGATATAACTCATCAAATATATGGAGCTCTTTATATGATATTATTTATACATAAGAATATCTATTATATTAGAATTTATGTGTAAATCCTGCATTTACAGACCAACCAGCTTTATAATCGCCAGATAGACCTGTGCTAAGATCGGCAGAAGATACTGTTGTTTGCATTGAAGCCATAACGCACCAGATGCTACGATTTGTCCAAGTACCTTTAATGTCTTCGGATGTGTAGTTTAGTAGTAGCACCGCTTGTGTCACGCGTTTTTCACTGTACCAGAGAAGGCATGGTTCACGCCAACGCGGTATAGATGTTACCTGCACCGAAGTATTTACCGATTTCAAGGCCAAGACCACCTGCTGTGCTGCTCACACCAGATTGATCTACATGCATGCTGCCTGCATTGAAGCTGTCGCCACCGAAGTGAGTATAGCTCAATTGTGCTTGTGGTTCAATGTATGTACCCCATTTGAAAGCTTCACTGTTTTACCATAGCGTGACCGATAGAGTATACATTTGCTTTAGTCTCGCCAGAAGGCTTTCACCAATTTCATTACGAACTGTGAAGTCGTTAGATGCGACACTACTTGGAGACTCGATATGGATATATTGGTTGTTACAAGATCTCAAACCGTACGCACCAACAGCAAAGGCTTTTTCTTTGCCCGGTACCGTTGAATACATAATCATCGTTGCCACGAAGGTGAGAAACTTGGCCACCTACAGTCCAACCGCTGCTAGTTTTAGCATCGTAACCACCTTGGATACGTGTATACGTTGTATCTGTGTCGATACCTGTTGTATTGAAGCTGTATTTACCGCCCCCAACACTGATCCCAAATACCTGTTGGTTCGCCTTGTTTGCAATACACGTGGACGATACATATTATCTGTCAATGTTCTCCAACCGTTGATATATACTCATGATGGCAGAACGAGCACCGCGCATATAGGGTGTATCAAAATCACCTACCACAACATGAATATGACCGTTGTTTCTCAGGTTTGAGCGTTGGAGCTGGAACCGGTTTCACCTCCGGTTTTGGAGCTGGAGCTGGTTCTGGTTTTACTTCTCGCTCAGGCCGGGCTGGTTCTGGTTTTACTTCTGGCTTCGGAGCCGGAGCTGGTGTTGGTTTAACTTCCGGTTTTGGGAGCTGGCTCTGGTTTACTTCTGGTTTTGGAGTTGGTTTGGGTTGTGGCTTAGGCTCGAGGTTTTTGGAATCGGTTTTACCTCTGGTTTCGGAGCCGGAGCTGGTTTATTTTCACCATATACGTATTTACCTTGACCATCTATCTGCTTGCCAAGTAATAGCGCCTTCCTTAGCATACCCTTCAGTCAACACCTTAAAGCGTGCAGACTCAGCACCATTAGAAGCAATGCCTACAGTACCTTGAAGGTTTCTTTCACCATTTACATAGTTATGATGGTAAATCTTGTGAGCCAAAGTTATCTAAAATTTTGTTTACATTATCCTCAGAGGATACATCAAGCCCTTTTTGACTAGAGAATACATGGGCGTACGCATTAGGTGCCGCACTTGTAATGTAATATCTCCCCCAGAAAGACTCTGAGTCAAACCATTATAGATTTTTGTTGGTGTTGTATTTTGCTGGATGCTACTGAGAGTCATACTCATCATTTATATCGTAAAGAGTTTACATGACCTTCTAACTTATCGATATAAATTTCATTGTACTCATGTTGAATTACTGCATTCATATAGTTACGATTCTTGGAGCCTACAAGTTTATGTACATGGCTGGGTTGCGTACTACCATAGATTTTCCTTCATGTGAAAACCAGCTTGGTGAAAAGCGTCCCAGTAACCATAATCGCCAGAAATACATTAATATGGCTTGGATGTTTTAGCATCTTTATCTGCTAAATTAAATGCTAAGCCGTCCCATAGTGATTCTTTACCATCAATACCAATGTGTAATCTCAGACGCATGAGTTTGGATCAGCTTTTCAACAATAACATCACCTACTAAAGATAAGTCCTTGCCGATAAAATTGCCTGTATTGCCGTCTACACCAATATTAACAGTACCACCTCGAGCTACTGCAATAGGGTGCTCCAGGTGGTATATTGGTGCTGGCTGGCGTTATCGCGGGCTGCTGTGAAATGATGGCGTTGAAATGATCCGTCGTCGTCTGAATGGCGATATTGATGATGAAAACGGCAACGACTAATTAACGGGCAAATAACTAAACATCAAGCATATGCTGGTGGTATTGAGACCATTCTACAGCTATTTATGAAAATCTGAAATATTAACATAATGACTCCAACTTCTGGGTGTGATCGGCATGGTCTGATGAGGAGTTGTGTCGATGGTGGAGAGGGTCGTGGCTTCTTTTACAGGTATGGAAATGGAGCGGTGTATTCTCGATCGGCAAATAACGCAACAAAATCTGTGTTTGACTCGGAGGAGATGTTGAGACATGTGCATGCTGGTGAGGACGATCGTGCCTGAGGATGTGTGAGCAGGCGCAGATATGCGCTGTCGCCAGCGTGAGCTGTGCTGGGCGTGCTGGCGGTCTGCGCTGGGTGGCTGAGGGTGCTGGGAGGGCGTGATGCCGACGGCAGTGCGTGTGGTCGGCTCGGCTCGGCGGCAGGGCTCCAGACGGGCTGAGCGGCTAAACCCGGCAGGCAAGTGGAAGCCGGGCCATCTGGCTCGGGATAATAACGCCAGCTCCGCTCCCGAGGCCAGTAGGCTCGCTCGGCTCAAGCTAAGTAAGGCTCAGCCCAAACTCGGAGGGCTGTTCCAGCTCAACTGAGCTGGGCTGAGACGGCGGTCTGTTCATGATGGTGCGATGCGCGTGGCGTTAATGGTGCTGCATCGACCAGTATCGGCGGTTGGAGGGGCGATGAACATGGCCATGTTGATGGGTCCGACGGGCCGAACCGGCGAGGTGACACGAGACAGGATGACTCGGCCGGCGGGTCGTTTACGGTACTACGCGCGTTCAGGTGATTACGGGCTCTTGAAACAACGACGACGGACAGGTATTCTGCGGCGACCGTTCGTGCAACGTGCTGACGAAACGCATGCCGGTCCGACGCGATGATGTGACGGCGCAGATTAGATATCGGCGACTGCGGATGGCTGACGAACCGGTGGCTTCTTTCTGGCGGACTAAGCGTGATTGCGCGCTATGTTGAAACGGTGTTCAGAAATGGTGCGGCGATGAACCCTGGCCTGTTGTTACGCTTCGATGACGATATTCAATGAACCTGGTATTGTGAGTGATGCTGTTGCTGTCGACAAATCTTCGTGCGAGCCTTATGATGATCGCTGCGCTGCTCTGGCTGCAGTGGCTGCGACCTGAAAGTGGTGCCGCAAATGCACGTCCGAAAGACGATGGGCGCGGACAGGCTCTGGCGTTCACGACCAGTGCTGTTTCAGTGCAGGCTGTTTAACCGCGATGGCAACGTTCTCGCTGGTTGATGCTAATGCGGGACCCCACATGAAACCAATATGGTGTTCAGCAGCTGTATAAATAACGTCATGTAAAGAAGCTCCATATCCCGATGATTATCAACCATATGGGCTTTGTTATGGGTATGTGATGGCTGCTAACGACAACAGGCTTCTTTCTTATTTGTGTCGTGAGTATAATTGATGGGCACGACCAGTTGTGCGTTAATGGAGGCAGTATGGTTTATATGATAAAACTAACCGTGCTGCTGGTGCGGGATGTTCCGTGCGATAACGCAGTGAAGGATATTGTCATCAAACTGACGATTTCTGGGCCCGGGCGATGCTATTGGCTGTGGGCGAATAGATCATGGGTGCTATAGATAATTACGCTCCGTGAGCTGCCGTCATAACCGGAATGATGAGAGGGTTCTTCAGTGAGGATATACCGGCGCTGACTACCAGCCGGTGTGTGCGGTTTGTTACGGCGCACGCAGAGGCAACGGGCCATAAAGTGGCGTTGAAGGCGTGATGCGTGATGGTTTCGTCTGATCATGTTGGCCGCCAGATGAGGGGCGGCAGGCGTTTGCTGGCTGGCGGATGCGCCTCTGACGGCTCATGTCGCGGTGAAAAGGCGATGGTCCGTGGCGGGTGGTTATCTGTGCTGTGACACATAGTCATGCTGCGGCTCGCGAGTGAGGCTCGCTGCTGAGCTCGGTATTTTGTCGAGCGTAATTCGTGAACTGGCTCGAAGGGCATGTGGTGTTATGGTCAGGTAATTGGTTCGGAGAAAATATGGGCGTAACCTGCTGAGGTGTTGTTCGGCCAGTGCTGCTCTGATGTTGACCTCACCGCAACCAGGAGAATGTGACTCTGCTGAGGTATGGGCTCATTGAATAATTTGGCTCTGGATTACCGAGGCCATTCGCTGATTGAAGAAACGCTTCGAGGTTAAAGCGGCTTATCATCGGTGCGAAGTCATCGTTCAGCCAGGCTTTCTGATGCTGGCGTGATGTGGTGATCGTTGTCGTTTCGGCCTCGCGACTGTTCGCCGGCTCGGCACGGCCGGTGACTCGGCGCTCCGCGGCCTGATGACGCCGGCGAACGGCGCCGGCACCGGCTCACGGCCGCAGGCGCCAGCTCACGGCTGGGCTGGCGCGGGCCGCCGGCTCCTGACCGGCTCCGGTGACGCGACGGCGCGGATGCGCTGTGCGTGTTCTGCTGATGTGTCGATCGGTTGAGGGCGTGGGCGAATGACGTCACGTGTGACGGCTGGGGCGAACTTGAACCGCGGCCTGTCTGGTGGGCGCTGGCGGGCCGGCTGTACGCAGCTGTTCAGGTGATTACGATAAACAACACGCGGTGGTGTGGGTGGTCGAAGTTCTTACCTTCGATGACGCGACCAGACCCGACTGTCGGTATGATATGGCTGACGGTGCGCTGCACAACCAAGCCTGGCGGTGACTGTTGTCCGTCAATCAGTCTCGGGTGGGCCGTCAGCTGTCACCGGTTCGTGACGAACGGTGACGCTGCGGCGGACAATAATGCGCTGCTCGTTGCGCGCCGTGCGTGAGGCTCCATCATGCGGTGGACCTGACGGTGACTACTCGCTTTGATGACGATAACTGTGCGGGCCTGCGGTGATGACGGCACGGCGGGCGACCCGACGCGAGGTGATGGCTCGGGACAGACGTCGCTATGCGGTTGATGGTGCGCTGGGCACGGTGGCTGCTGGTCGGTGCTGCAAATGCACGTCCGGGCGTGGTGCGGACGTTTGACCAGGCAGTGCAGGCTGTGGCGGGCGTGCTGAACTGCGGCGACTGGCGGTTGTTCTGTAAATGTACATTCTGGAATCTGCCAATGAGTGTTCTTCCTGATTATTATAAATGACCTCCTAATGGTGGAGTCAACTCAACATGGGAGGTTGAACAAAACGTGTTGGTGCTGGTCCCGGTCGTTTGAAGCAATTTGTGGTGCAAATCGCCCATCTGGTGAATATCGCGGAAACCGAACCTTTCATCGAACTGCTGCTGTTGAAATGCCCCATCGATTGACATTAACTTTGCCGGCTTGATAACGGTGATTAATGGCGTCTTACCGCAAACGCTTTGCCGTTTTTCTGCGAACATTCTCGATATTTCTTTAACTCGCCCGTCTTGGTGCGTTTACTCCGCCCAGCTTCAGCCAGGTTATTGATCCTCGACATCAACGCAATGTTTCGTCTGAAATATCGAGGCGATGTGTGAAAGTTGAGCACCGGCAACTGCTATCGCGTGTCATTCGCAACTGTTAAAGTCGCTCTCCAGTGGAAGCGTCGTTGAATCCATGTTTTAAATAACTCACGGATATGCTCGTCGCGCTATCTTTAACATGGCTCTGCAGCCAGGCCGCTGGCGGCGATACCATACGGTGTTCTTTAACGTTGACGCAACCCGCATAAGCTTTACAATGCTGGGTGAGATCCTCGAAAGGCGCGACCGCAGTGAGATAAACCGACCGCTGCCGTGACCGGACACATTTCACATGAAGCCGCCTGGCTGTATTCGTCATGACGGTCAGTACGAAACTTTGTGGCCATCGGCAGTCACGGTTCTTTGAACGACATGGGCTGTTGCCGAGTATAATGCGAAGATGTGCGGCCCTGCCGGGGCCTGCAAATGACGATTTGAAATGACGTTGACCCGTGGTTTGTGGGTAGATGCGTCGTCCGGCACCGGTTTCGCTGACAATCACGGTTATACGTCTTGTTCACCGCTGGTACGATTTTCTGAAGTGCTGTGCGCCAGCCGACAAAATCGGGTTTCGAGAGGACTTTACCAACACCTCGAAACTTAAAACGGCGATAGACCGGTGATTGCTGGCTCCGGCAACGCGTTTATTCTGCTGGCTATTGAACTTTCGCAATGTCGTTCGTATGTTCTGTTAATGGTGTGATGAACAAAACTTATCGTTCGCCATGCCAGAATAGGAGCGGTGAGCCTGCGTGATGAGGAGGCCCTGTGGTCGTCATCGTTGGTCTGGGCTGTAATCTTGCCCAGTACGCTGGCGCTGTTGTCTTGGAGAAAATTCAAATAGTACGCTGGTTGCCGGTAACTGGTAACTGAGGCCGACTCATCGTGTCGCGGATATTCGCCTCTGTTTATATTATGGGGTTTTTATGATATGTCGTCAGGCTCTGAATACACTATGAACGCAGCAACGAGCGATGCGGTCACTGCCTGTTCATTTTATGCCAGTTTTACCAACTCGTCTGTGTGTTGCAATTGACCACAAACTCTGATCAGCCTGATTCATAAATGATTGTGTTACAAATATGACCACAAGGCCAAGCGGTTAACAACAAAGTGAAATGTATCTATCTTTCATATAAATAAAGACTGTCGTCGTCGACGAATTTGTTGTGGTTTCTAATCTTCGTTGGTGTGAAGACGGCTGGCACTAAGTACGTATCTTGACTGACCAATCGTCTGCGATAACGCTGCAGTATCGACTGATGGTCGTATGAACACGGTAGACGGTAAACTGAAAGTACTGACCAGCTACGACGTGACAATGTTATCGGTCAAACGGGTGGTCTTTGGATACTCTAATACTGAACCAACGTTCGCTTTGGTATGCTCGTCAGATAACGATTATGGTTTGTGTTCTGCGCGGGGTCTCCGCCATCCAGCAAAGCAGGTGTCGCCCAGTATCGACTGCGGTACTGGGCCTGAAATGACAATACGAGCTGTGATAACGCTGTCAAAACAACTGCCTCCGTATCAACAACGGCAACCATCTGTTGGTCTCGGGCTCACATAACGTCTGTATTTTCCGGCTGCTGGTTTCATGGGGAATAAAGGCGGTCGGCGAACGCTGACGCGCATGTCTTCGCTCGACCAGCATGGGTGGCGGCTGCGCGGTCGTGTTGCACGCAGCAGCTACCATCATGCGAAGAGCTGTGATGCTATCGAATGTATATGAGCGATATGACCTGTTTGCGCTAATTTCTAAGAAAACATTGACTGATCGAAGGAATTGACGGCGCCGTCGTGAAATCCGCGCGGCAATGGCGTACGTAACATCAACGGTGATCGATGTAACTCTGGCTGGCTCAAATGGTTGCCTTACGAACGAACTGTGGCGGAGAAAGGTAACGCGGTGCTGTATCTGTAAGACGTTGTCTGGCTTCAGGGCCTGGTGGCGGGCGACGTGGTCAGGGCTCTGTCAGCGAACAAAGAACACCACCAGCTCCGGATCAGGCTCGGTGCGCCTGCCGGGCTCGGAACTGGGCTCGGGCCCGCACCCGACTCCGGGCCTGGAAGCCGGTGCACCTGTGGACTCCGGACCGACGCCGGTGATCGGATCGCCGGTTGCGCCTCGGTCAGGTACGCCGCAGACCTGTTCGTGCGCCGACGGCTCAAACCCATTGCGCCGCCGACGCCGGCACCCTGGGCTCCGGAAGTCAGTCATTTAAATGATCAGCGACCACCTCGCTGTGCTAATCGGCAGCAACGTCGATGTGTCAGGCTCACTGGGCGAACAGCTGTGGGCGTCGATGACGACTGGTCTGGCGGCAATGGCTACGGCCGTCGGCCGATGACGGACAACTCAAATCAAAATCTTCGTGGTTCTGGTGGTTCTGGTGATCGCCTCCGTGCTGTGACCTTGGCTGACGTTCTGTGAAAACTCCCGGGTTGATGCGTATCTGTGGGCACGGCTGCGCGATGAAACCCGGCGGTCTGGCGATACAAATCATGCGTCGTCGATTGACCGTGACGAAACATGAGAATAACTGTGTTTCATGAACCGCAGCGCAGTGAAACACGCTTCGATGACGCAATGTGGTGTGTGACTGACCCGTCTCTGTGTGGCTCGGCTGCTCACAATATCGACGTAATAGATGGCTGTTGACGATATTTGCTATACGTTTTGCGAACTGCGAACGTGTAAAACTACGTTTGCTGGTGGCGCGGCGATATGAAGCCAGCTGAACAGGCGGGTATGCCGGACTGAATCCAGCGCGTTCGATGACCGTCCTGGCACAATAACTGTTTCTGACGTATTCGCTGACGTTACGGCGCTTCCGATTTATTCTGGCGCGGGCGAACTGAACGTAATCGCCAAGTTCTAAATATGAATTTGTTAAATAATCGCTGACCTGTAACAACATATATAACGGTAGGTCATGACTGACCGTGGGGCTTTATGGTATCGTTATGGGTAACTATGGCACCATACGCACTATTTCTGGCGATGAAGGATTACTGAACGACCCGTGACCGTTGATGACAGCCGCTAATAATTAACGCAGGACGTATTGATGACGGCGACCACTGTACCGTAGCAGCGAGGACTATGAATAACGGCTCTAAAGACAATAGTGTGTAAATAGTAGCTGGAAGAGGCTGCACAAGGGGCTGTGAGATTGACAAGTGTACCTGTGTAATTGTCGGCGTGTGTTGTCGATAAAGCTGTCGCTCCATTGACGTGCGGACATCGCTGCTGTTTCGGTGGCTGTTTCTTCACGTTCTAACGAAGATGGCGGGATGATGCGGCGTTCAATTGAATAGCGCGACAACATGATCGGACGACTGACCGCGTTATCGGTCGGCTGACGACCGCTGTAACAGTGCGTTGTTACCGAATAGATGCGCGGCTGACCTGAAGCCGTCATGCAAAGGACAGCTATCGACGGCTGGGCAAACGGCTGCGGACCTGAGGCCACTGCGATGTACTGGCTGTAAAATGATCGAGCTTCGAACGGGCAGGTCTTGTTGATGCTGGTGAATGGCACGGGCACCGAATGATTCACGGCGAGCGAGCGCCGGCGTTGCGTGGTGGCTAAGCTGGGCGCAATGGTCGGTGAAACAGGTAAAGGGGTGACGGTCAGCCGTTGCCTGATATGAAAACCCCGGACGGTCGGTTCGACAGCACAGCGTTACTCGAAGTTACCACAGGGCCAGATGGGTGCCGATCCGTCGGCAGTGAAACTGAGAACCACATATATTGTGACGGCGGGATTTAACACATGCAAATGGTTATAGCTCAAGCAGTGTTGCCAAATAACAGAAGAAATATTTTTGGACAACGTTTGTCCGGAGGTATAGTGGAGAATTAACCAGGCTTTTATGCTGAAGCCTCTTGGTCGTCGCAGTGATTCCACCTGAGTCGATGTCGTTATGGGATTTCGGTAAAAGTATTGTGCTATGATGAGAATATGTTCAGGCTGTCGGCTCCGGCTGTTGGTCGGCTGACCGTGCAGTCCGGAAAAAACTCGGCAGGGTATATTTCATCCGGTGGGGCAGATATCGGAAGCTGATGATTACGGGCGAACTGGGCCCAACTGAGCGGATGTGGGTGCGGATGACTGGACTCGTTGTGCTCGACCGACGGCGTTCTTATGAGCGTGAAAAAACCGCCGGTAGATACGTATGAAAACCCCGGATGGTCGAGGTTCGGTAAACTGTGCGTCTTCGAGACCACTCGCTGGGGTGGATGGGTGCGATCCGTCAGCTTCTGATGGGCAAAGGCCATACTGTGTGATGATCGAGTTGCCCAACTAAATGGAACTGCAAAATATCGCAGTATTGCGCCAATGGAAGAAACATTTTTCGGACAAGCGATCAGTGAACAGGTGATTATAATGAATGGTGAAGGCGATGCGGGCTGCCGGAGGCATGTTCATGGTAGTGGCAGTTCACCTGGTCTCGTGTTGTGGAAGTTTCTAAAGGGCAAGGCGGTTGTGACCTGAAAACAGGTGCGGTCAGAATATCGAGCCGACGGTGACCAGAAGTCTGCACGTCGTCCCGATGTGAGAAAGGCTGGCGGTATATTTCGGTCGGTGGGGCAGACGTTTCAGACGACCAGTTATTCGACCAGATGCGAATGACAGGTCGTTATGCCTTCCGCGGCAACTGTGTCACCTTATGGGCTGTCGGGCTCGAGGCTGCGCTCTGTGACTGTCTGGTGGGCGTGGCTGACCTTCTTGAATGTATTGTGTTTCAGCGCTTGTGCGGCTTCAGGCTTTGAGCGGCTCATGATGCAGGACTAACGCCGTCAGGTGACGTGTGTTTCCTGTGGTTAATAATGGTGTGCCGATGACAACGCCAGGGCGAGGCGACCAACATTTTATAATGACGCCAGCCGCCGCCAGACGCGGTTGTTGAATAATGGCCTTAATTGCCTTTGATGACAGCCAGCTACGCGTTCTGTTCACTGCACGACCAGCAAGTCGATAACCGAACCAATGCGTTGCGCACGGTGAGGCGCTCGACCACGGTGGCCGGGCAAACGACTGCTGGCTCAACAGAAGGCCGCGCCGCGCTGCCGACCAATTGGTCCGTTACCTCTTCGCGCCTACAGTTTCTGACAAGCGGGTGGCTTCGCCAGACACAATCGAACCATTAGCAAAACGCCAGCTCATTACCTCTTCGCCACTGTGCCGGTCGCGGGCTTCTCTGATGCTGTGGTGG
>BNJV01002848.1_pt1 | contig 35852 bp, 55 predicted proteins | sample 8540591 | NCBI WGS metagenome assembly BNJV01 (sample SAMD00202457, study PRJDB9452) | human saliva metagenome | host: Homo sapiens | reverse complement strand
AGCTGAATTGGGCTTTTTCAGACGACCTTTGTCCGTTTATAGTGGATTAACTTTAAACCAATACGGCGTTGCCTTACCTTAGCTCAAAGAGAACGATTCTCTAAGGTGCTGAAGCACCAAGTGAATCGGTTCCGTACTATAGTGGATTAAAATAAAAATGAGACAAGGCGGCAACGCCCGCCGTGTACAGGGTAGTACATAAGGGCGTTGGCAACGCCGTATCATTGCAATTTTAATCCACTATATCTGTACTGTCTGCGGCTTCGTCGCCTTGTCCTGATGTAAATTTAATCCACTATAAAAAAACGAGGCGGGTTTGAAATCACATTAAGGTGTGCTTTATTGTGTGCCTGCCTTTGAATCCGCTATAAGCAGTTCCGAACAGTAGAAAAAGGTCGTCTGAAAACCTTGAATTAAGGTTTTCAGACGACCTTTCCACAGCCCTAAAGTCAGGACAATGAGACTTACACAATGCCTTTGCGCCAGCATCGCATCGGCGACTTTGACGAAACCGGCGATGTTCGCACCGTTGACGTAGTTGGTTTTGCCGTTTTTCAGTGCCGTATTTCAGGCAGGATTCGTGGATGCTTTTGCATGATGTCGAACAAGCGTTGGTCGACTTCTTCGCGGCTCCAGGCCAGACGGACGGCGTTTTGGCTCATTTCAAGCCTGAAGTTGCCACGCCGCCGGCGTTGGAGGCTTTGCCCGGTGCATACAGGATGCCCGCTTTGACGAACTGATCGACCGCGCCCAAAGTAGAAGGCATGTTCGCACCTTCGGCAACGACGTAGCAGCCGTTTGCCAACAGGGTTTTTGGCAGCTTCTTCGTCCAATTCGTTTTGGGTCGCGCAGGGCAGGGGCGACTTCGGCGGCAACGCCCCACGGTTTTTGGTTTTCAAAGTATTTCAAACCTTGCTCTTTGGCATAGGGTGGAAAACACGTTCGCGACGGACTTCTTTCAGCTCGATAAGCGCGGCGAGTTGGTCTTCGGTCATGCCGCTGTCGGGGAAGAGGACGAAGCCGTTGGAGTCGGAAACGGTCAGCACTTTCGCGCCCAGCTGGATGGCTTTTTCGGCGGCGTATTGCGCGACGTTGCCGGAGCCGGAAATCAGCACGCGTTTGCCTTCAATCGAATCGCCGCGCGTTTGCAGCATGGATTGGGCGAAGTACACGGTGCCGTAGCCGGTCGCTTCGGGACGGATAAGGCTGCCGCCCCATTCGAGGCCTTTGCCAGTCAGGACGAGGCAAATTCGTTGCGGATTTTTGTATTGTCCGAAGAGGAAACCGATTTCGCGGCCGCCTACGCCGATGTCGCCCGCAGGTACGTCGGTGTTCGGGCCGATGTGGCGGTAGAGTTCGTTCATAAAGGCTTGGCAGAAACGCATCACTTCGGCGTCGGATTTGCCTTTGGGGTCGAAGTCGGAACCGCCTTTGCCGCCGCCCATAGGCAGGGTGGTCAGGGCGTTTTTGAACACTTGTTCAAAGGCGAGGAATTTCAATACGCCCAAATCGACGGTCGGGTGGAAACGCAAGCCGCCTTTGTAAGGGCCGATGGCGGAGCTCATTTGAATACGGTAGCCGCGGTTGACTTGGACTTGTCCTTTGTCGTCCACCCAAGTGACGCGGAACATAATGACGCGCTCAGGTTCGACGATGCGTTCAAGCAGGTTTTGTTGGGTGTATTTCGAATTTTTTGCCAAAAACGGGCCCAAGCTCATGAATACTTCTTCAACCGCTTGGTGAAACGGCTCTTTGATTGGGGTTACGTTGTTTGAGGTTGGCAAACAAGGCGTTCAAATCGGTCATTTTATGCTCCCTGTGGATTAGATTGGAAAGGATGATGAATTTGTGGAAAGCAATATAAACCTAATTTTTGCCTGCCAAAGCAGTTTTGATGAAAATTGTTGACATTATGAGAATTTTATTATTTGGTATATATAGCCAATAAAATATAAAAAAATATTTTTGAAAAATTCCATAATTTTAAAATAAATTGATTATATATTCTAAGTAATTTAACTAGAAATTTGAAATGAAAAGAGTGTAAAAAAATTCAATCCGACACAAATTTTCATGTGAAAAACGGTCAATATTGTCAACAATTTTACGAAAATTACCCTTGGAAAAACAGGGTAAGAAAGAAAAATAACACCTTAAAAAAACGAATTTTGTTTCAGATAGAAAAAAACGTGTTTCAGGACAATCCATAACGGATAATGCCAAGGTCGTCTGAACCCCGTTTCCAGTTTTCAGACGACCTTGATTATGTAATCTTCCAGCAAATTGCCATAGCCATATAATTGTTATACTATGCCCCCAAATCATCTCCAATGACACACACCCTTAAAGGACACCAATGAAAGCCTACCTCGATTTAATGCGTCACGTTTTCGAAAACGGTACCGATAAATCCGACCGTACCGGTACAGGCACTCGTTCGGTGTTCGGCTATCAAATGCGCTTCGATTTGAGTCAAGGCTTTCCGCTGCTGACCACCAAAAAGCTGCACTTACGCTCGATTATCCATGAGCTGCTTTGGTTTCTCAAAGGCGATACCAACATCAAATATTTGAAAGATAACAATGTTTCCATTTGGGACGAATGGGCGGACGAAAATGGCGACTTGGGGCCTGTGTACGGCTACCAATGGCGCAGTTGGCCTGCACCCGACGGCCGCCATATCGACCAAATTGCCAACGTCGTGGAGCAAATCAAGAAAAACCCCGATTCCCGCCGTCTGATTGTGTCGGCATGGAATCCCGCTCTGGTAGACGAAATGGCATTGCCGCCTTGCCATGCGCTGTTTCAGTTTTACGTTGCCAACGGCAAATTTGTCCTGCCAGCTTTACCAACGCAGCGCAGACATTTTCCTCGGCGTACCGTTCAACATTGCCAGTTACGCGCTGTTGACCATGATGATTGCCCAAGTCTCGCGGGTTGGAGGCGGGCGAATTTATCCATACTTTTGGGCGATGCGCATCTGTACAGCAACCATTTCGAACAGGCAAAACTGCAATTGAGTCGCGACACCCGCACGCTGCCGGTGATGAAAAATCAATCCGGAAGTCAAAGACTTGTTTGCATTCAAGTTTGAAGATTTTCGAGTTGGAAGGTTACGACCCGCATCCGCACATCAAGGCTGCCGTAGCGGTGTAGGGTGTGGAATAGATAAAAGGTCGTCTGAAACTTTTCAGACGACCTTTTTGTTGGTTTGCTTCACACTTCGATTTTATTGGGTGTGAAGGTTTCCCATTTGTTGCAGGCGGGGCAGTGCCAGAAGAAGACTTGGGATTTGAAGTGGCAGTTGCGGCAGCGGTACATGACGCTGCGTTGGAGTTGGCGGCCGATGACGGAACGCATCATGTCGGCGTCGGCTTTCCACGCGGGATTCATGTCGCTGATTTTCAAACCGAGCAGGCGGTATACGCCGTTGAGGTCAGGGTTTTTGACGCACGAGGTCGATGGCAAGTTGGGCGGCTTCGCTTTCGCCTTTGAGCAGCAGGGGCTTTTTTTCGTAAATGACGTTGATGAGGTCTAAATCAGGGGAAAGTCTGCATGTAGCCGATGAGCCGGTTCAACCCTTCTTCCTGTTTGCCTTGGGCGGCGTAGGCTTCGTAGAGTTTTTCGCCGACCATGCTCAGGTAGGCATGGTTTTGCTGCTCGATGGCGCCGTATGCCCTCGACAGCGGCGGGGAAATTGCCTTGTTTGGTTTCGATATCGCCCAAAATCATGTTGGCGCGGGCGCATTTTTTGTTGGCATCCAAAGCTTTTTGAACGTTGTAACGGGCGGCGTCGAGGTTGGATTTGAACAGCGCAGTTTGGGCAAGTTCGCAATAAAACTGTGCAATTTCAAATTGGTAGGTCTGCTCGTCGTGGCTGAGGAGCTGCGCGGTTTCGATGGCTTTTTCCCAGTCGCGGTCTTGCTGGTAGATGCTGAGCAGGTGCTGACGGGCTTCGCGCGCCATGTTGCCTTCCTGCAAGCCGATGAAGATTTGTTCGGCGCGGTCAACCAAGCCTGCGCTTTGGTAGTTTTGCGCAAGTTCGAACAATACCCGCGCGCGTTTTTCGTTGACGGTATCGGGCGAGTCGAGCAGGGCTTGGTGCATATTGATGGCTTTGTCGTTTTCGCCGCGCTGACGGTAGAGTTTGCCCAAGGTCAGATTGAGGTCGTAAGACTGCGGCTGCTGGTCGATGACTTCCGCCAGTTCGCGGGCGGCACGGCCGCTGTTGCGGTCAACCAATGCGTCCAGACTTTTGTAAAAGCCGGCAGGCACGCTTTTCGCCTGTTTCAACACGGTTTTCATGTCGATACGGGCGGCAAACCAGCCCATGGCGAAAAAGACGGGCAAAAAGGGTAATGGGCAGGAGGATGACCCACAATTCGTTGTCCATGTGATTCCTTTTTTAAGGCTTGGGCGTTTGTACGGGTTGTTTGGTAGGGGCAGTCGTTTGCGGCGCAGGTTGCTGCGGTACGGGGGCGGCAAGGTCTTTTTCGCTCAAATGCGCGTGTTTTTTTGACTTCGGCACGCAGGCGGTTGTTTTCGCTGCGCAGCGCCAAAAGTCTGCCGAACAGGGCGAACATGCCGAACACGATGCCGATGACGAATGCGCCGAAGAGGACGACAATCAGCGGTAAATCGGCTTTCTGACCGGGCAGGTAGTGGAAGGCGACGCTGTCGGTATTGATGACGGCGAGCAGTAAAAACAATAATAAAAATGATGACTTTGATAATGGTATAAATCAGTTTCATGGATGTCTCCGGCGGTATGCCTGTCGGAAAGTTTTGAAAAGGTCGTCTGAAAATTCAATAGGCGGTCGATAGGGATTCCGTTTCCGAATCCGTTTGCCGCAGATGCGGCTTAGTTTAAACGATTTGGATTGTTTCGGATAGGATGTGCGGCAGTTTTCAGACGACCTTGGGCTCCATTATATATATGTAGTACACGGTAGGCATGATTGCTGACAATTCGTATGCGTATCGGAATGGATGGTTTTCCGTATTTCGTTATCAGGCAAGGGCTTGGGCGAAAGCTGTTTGCGAAACAAGTATTCGGACTTGTCAAAACCATCCGTACAGGCGTATCTTTCAACTTTTAATATCTAAACAGAACCAAACAGAATAAGAAAGGCAATCACCATGAGCAGACCCGTACCCGCCGTGTTCGGCAGCGTCTTCCACGCCCAAATGCCCGTTATCGCCCACAAGGACGGCAAATGGCAGCCGACCGAATGGCAAACTTCCTCAGACCTCACCCTCGCGCCCGGCGCGCACGCCCTGCATTACGGCAGCGAATGCTTTTGAAGGTTTAAAAGCCTTCCGTCAGGCAAACGGCAAAATCGTCTTGTTCCGCCCGACGGCAAACATCGCCCGTATGCAGCAAAGCGCAGATATTTTGCACCTGCCGCGCCCCGAAACCGAAGCCTCATCTGAATGCCCTGATCGAATTGGTCAAACGCGCCGCCGACGAAATTCCCGATGCGCCTGCCGCGTTGTATCTGCGTCCGACGCTCATCGGTACCGACCCCGTTATCGGCAAAGCCGGTTCGCCGTCCGAAACCGCGCTGCTTTTATATCCTCGCGTCTCCGGTTGGCGACTATTTCAAAGCCAGTTCGCCCGTGAAAATTTTGGTTGAAACCGAACACATCCGCTGCGCACCGCACATGGGCCGCGTCAAATGCGGCGGCAACTACGCCTCCGCCATGCCTTGGGTACTGAAGGCAAAAAGCTGAACATGGTGCAAAATCAAGTCCTGTTCTGTCCGAACGGCGACGTACAGGAAACCGGCGCGTCCAACTTTATCCTGATTAAAGGCAACGAAATCATCACCAAGCCGTTGACCGACGAATTCCTCCACGGCGTAACCCGCGATTCTGTGCTGACCGTCGCCAAAGACTTGGGCTACACCGTCAGCGAACGCAATTTCACCGTGGATGAACTCAAAGCCGCAGTCGAAGAGGGTGCGGAAGCGATTCTGACCGGTACCGCCGCCGTTATCTCGCCCGTAACCTCTTTTTGTCATCGACGGCAAAAGAAATCGAAGTGAAGAGCCAAGAACGCGGCTACGCTTTGCGCAAAGCCTTGACCGACATCCAATACGGTTTGGCGGAAGACAAACATGGCTGGTTGGTTGAAGTGTGCTGATTTGATTTCGTATTAATAGAACAGATCAAAAGGTCGTCTGAAAGAAAATTTCTTTTCAGACGACCTTTTATTTTTGTAAACAGATTTTGTCGTGCCATTTGTAAAAATATCCCGATGTTTGGTGCGTTGTTGTGAAAAACAGTCACTATTTGAACTAAAAATAAAAAATTTTTCTATTTTTCAAAATAATTAAAAAATTTTAATATTTGCTAAGTTATGAAAAATGTAATTATACCAATTCAATATGCTAGAATCATTTCATTACTCGTTTGGTATATTTAGTTGCTGAAAAATGTCGAAAAAAGGGACTTAAATCGACATCGCAGTGAACTAAATAGATACTCTAGAACTCTGATAGACTTAGGTTTTCGTTTTTAATGTAAAGCAGTGTTTAATATATTAATGTGACATTACAAGATGACTGTTCCAAAGTGAGAGCTTTGGAATGACTTTTACAAGATCATGAAAAGTCGTCTGAATGTTATAGGGATATTTAAGTGCGGTTTTATGTTTAAAAAGCTGGAAGGATTAAAAAAAGAGCGTCAGGTTTTTGAGGTTTTAGAATGAGTAATAATCGTTACAGCTATTTAAATGACGATGGAAATGATTTCAAATCATTCAAACGACATATAAAAATCGCTGAAAAAGGGTAGGGAAAAGCATTGCTTTCGTTGCCCTCAGACGCAAGTCTGCGGCTTTTAAACTAGGGAAAAATATATTATGTCAACTAAAACCACGTACTCTTTCTTCAATCTCGGACAAACAAGAGTTCACACTAAAAGTCAAACTTCTCAATCTAATCATGCAGTAGCCGCAAGCCAAGATCATGCCGGCCATGCTCCTTCTGCATTGAACAAATTGATTTATGACCATTCTTTTGGCGGTCTGAATCTGGCAGCAGCCCTCCCTAAACAATTGAGGGGACAGGATAAAATTTTTGGTCTGCAACATACGCCCTCTGCCGATACCTGCCGCAGTCAATACTTCAAAAAATACCAAACCGGCGCCGGTTGCCGACCGCAGTAAATTAACCAGCAAAGAAATGGCCATCATGTCTCAGGTTCTCCGTGCTGATGTTGTTGCACGCAAAACAGGCAGAAGCTCAAGCAGCCAAAAGAGCAGGTTATGGCAAAATACCAAGTTGCCAGACAGGCAGCTGTTGCCGCCGCCGCTGCAAGACATGCAGAAGCTATGGAAAAGGCAAAAGCCGCTGCTGCAGTACGTCAAGCCGAAGCCTTGGAAAAAGCCAAAGCAGCATCGGCAGCAAGACAGGCTGAAGCGTTAGAAAAATCAAAAGCCGCGCATGCAGCGAAACAAGCGGAAATTGCCGCTAAAACCAAAGCAATCCTGGCTGAAAAAACAGGCTGCCGAGAAAGCGCAACATACTGAAAATGATGTTGCACACCATCATCAAAACCAACGGTAAAGCGGCACATTCAGCACCAGCGGTAACGGTTGCCCACAAACATGAAGACAATCAGGCTGGTGACAATAAAGAAACGGCTCGACACAATACTTCAAAAATCCAATGAAGCCCATACTGCCAGACAGGCCGAACATCAAGCTCAATCATCAAGATGAAGTAAAAGAAGGGGAGGTTTCCAACCACACCGTTCATCAATCGAAAGAATTTGGCAGATACATCGACGTCAATGATTTTTGGCGCAGATCCGACCGGGAAAAAGACAGCTTGGCAGCCATCAAAGCGGCATTGACTGCGGCACACAAAGAAAAAAAGCCATGCTGTTTATGGACGGTACTTACTATATTTCCGATCAAATTGTCATCAATGGCAATAATTCAGGTGTCAAAGGTATTTTTTTGGTTCGGGCATGGGCAAAACGCTGATCACCTTTGATAAAAGCGCAGGTCGGTGTGTTCAACCCCAATACCAATCACGATGATATTCGCGCATTTGCCGGTATTTTGGTGGATGGACAAAGCTACAAAACGATTGCGAATCTTTCTGTTAAATATACCAATCCGGACTTTTTACCGGAAGGGCTTGAGCTACTTCGGAAAAGTCAGCGGCATTTTGGTCAACGATGCCGACCATACTTTAATCAGCAAAGTCGAAGTATCCGGAGTCAACCGTGCCGGTGTGATGTTTACATCGACTGATGCATTGGTTCGGGAAGCAGGTAAGAGCCAAACTTACAAAGCACGCGTCCAAAGCGGTGAAATCAACGAACAATATGACCAACTGCCTCTGGGTGAGAACAACCGTATTGTCGACTCCTATCTGCACCACAACCGTGTTGCCGGCGCGATGGTCGGATATCAAAAGAACTTTGTCGGCGAAGGCAATAGATTGGAGTGGAACGGTCACGAGGCTGATGGCGGTACAGGTTATGGCATGACAGCCATGGCAGGCAGCTACAACTACGGCATTACTTTTCCGCAACAATACGACCGACCATAACTACCGTAAAGGTTTGATGTGCATGATGGCACCGGTATCGTTATCGAAAACAACGTCTTAAACGGTGACCGTCTGTATGGTATCGCTGCCTCACAACCGCCAATTTTCCATGGATAACGTGAAAAATTAAAGACAACGTTATTACGCAAGACCCGAATTTCCGTCTTTATATGGATGATGATTTAGGTAGGTATTACCACATGTATTCCGGCATCCAAGTGCAAAACCAATACTCAATTGCGCGATTTGCATACGGCGGATAAAGGTTATTACGACATCAGCGGCAATACCATTAAAAATTTGGCAGTGTACCAAAACCACATCCAAACTTATGGCATCGAATTCCGTAACCATGAAAACAAAATGGATTACACGCTGAATATTACCGACAACAAAATCGACGGTGAGTCCACCAAATACCTGATGGCAGTGATTAACAACATATGATCATGTCAGCAAACACGACGGTATCGGTACGGGCACCATCAATATCAGCGACAATACTGCCAATATCGGAAAATTGCACCAGGAGCCGTGCCGTTCTATTTTGAAGAACACCGCTCGGATGTCCCCCTGCATGGTTCGATAACGTTAAACAATAACAATATTACCGTTCGCGAAGAGTCGGCCGGTTATCGTGAATTCGCCCATATGCGTACCAATGCCAAAGAGTACAACGTGACCAACAATACGTTGTCCCTCCACGGCAAGCTGAACGATGCCATTGTGGATGTCAACAGTACCGGTGACGGTGTAGGAAAAGCCACGCTGAATGTTGCCAACAATACCCTGCATACCGACATCAAAGGCAAACTGTATGCGACTTGGTTGAAGCACGAGGCAGATGTCGATACCTTTGCCGGCAGCAATACCCATAATGGCGACCAATTGAAAGATGTGGAATACAACCGGTAAGGACATCGCGCTTTCTGATGTATTGGGTCATGTGCATAACAAAGTTGAAGCAATCCACGATACTGTTTATGCCAACCACCCGAAATATCCGACCATGATTGATGATCAGACTTACCATAACGGCATTTTGTAATGGTGTAAAAAGGTCGTCTGAAACGGTAAATTGCCGTTTCAGACGACCTTTTCAGCGTTTTTAGAAACCGAACAATACAATGATGTTGTCACATTAAATTATTTGTGTTAAAAGTCATTTACATTCCCATTGGATTGTTTTTAAGGAACAGTAAATGAAAAAAAGACGTTTTGTCTAGTATTGGCGGCGGCATTTGGTTTGAGCGCATGCAGCAGCCTTGAAAAACAAATCTGCCCATGAAATGATGGCACTTTCCTTGATCGCGTCTATACGGATGATTACAGCTATAACATTGATAGCGAAGTGAAGTTTCATACTTCCACTGCCGAAGCAGGAGTAGCGCCGGAAAGCGAGAAGAAAGCCCGTTTGGAAGAAACAAAGAAGGATCAAGCCGAACTTGACAAACAAGTCAAAGAATTGAACGAAGACGGAATCGAACTTTCGGAAGAAGATCAGACCAAGCTGAAAGAAGCCTTGCTGGATACCGATAATGATAAATGGTTCCCTGAAATGATCGATAAATGGCAAGAATATCCGGTTGTCGGACGTTATTTGGAAGGCGTGCGTTTGAAATCGCATGTCGCAATCGACTTGCCTGCCAAAAAAGCCGAGTGGATTCCTGCTATCTCGATTAACCATCGCAATGAGCAATTGAATATCCAATCTCCCATGCTGATTGATGGTGAAAAATCTCAGTCTGACTATTGACCAGCCATTGCTCAGTTCGATGATTATGAGCATCTTTACGAGCGAAGAGATCCGTAAGCGTTTGACTGAAGAGCAACCTATCACAGCATACAGCTTAAAGATGAAGAGATGGTCAAAGGCATTCCTTTGCGTCATGCAGCAAAGGCGGCATTCAAAGCCTATATTGAAGCCAGCAAAGCTGCTCCTGCTGAAGCATACCGCCTTGAAAAATATGGATGAATTCGGTAAAGCAAAACAAAGCAAAAATACCGCATCCATTACACCCATAAAGACGAATATGACCCGCTCTTTATCAACGCTTTCGCTAAAGAATTCAAAAAAGAATTTGATGCTCTGAAGAAAAAACCGGAGGAAGGCTCTACGGCTGAAGGCTACGAGAAAGTTGAAAAATTCTTTGGCGAGTTTATAGATAGTACAAAAGAGAAAGGCCTCTCAATGCACTCTGGCTTTTGAAAAGATGGTCGGTATGCCTCTCTATTATGACTACTATCTGAATGGAAAAGGCAGATTGTTGGCAACGCGTATTTACACGCAAGTCAACAGCAAAAGCAACACTCAGGCGTTGAACATCGTTATGGAAAGTATTTACCACAATTACGGCAAACCCGTATTCAAGTTTAAGCCTGCAAGCGAAAAAAAGTCATCGACATAAAAAGAGTTGACAGTACCTATCATATCTAGATTATTGTTGCCATCGGGTTATGACCCAGAGGCAGAAACTGATTCCGAAGAAAAATACTGAAGAACATTCAGCAACTGAAGAATAATCATCTGCCGACAGGCCGCCGAGATTCTCGAGCGGCCTGCTTATTGCAAATTTGACAGTGTTTACCTACGATGCGCCCTTGGTGCATTTCGTCTGAGTTTTTCAGACGACCTTTTTAAGGAAAAAACTATGTTTGGAAACTTTGATTTCAGTTATGTGCTGCTTGCTATCCCACCGGTGATGCTTTCCTTGGTCATGCGTGAGATTGCACGCGGTTATGTTGCATATCGCTGTGGCGACCCCACCGCATTACAATTCGGACGGTTGACATTAAATCCGATGGCGCATATCGATTTGATAGGAACAATCATCGTACCTGCGTTGAGCCTGGCGTTAACACCGTTTGTTTACGGCTGGGTACGCCCCATACCGATTAATGCCCGCAATTTTAAGAATGTGCGCAGCGCGCGGAGATGGATTGCCGTTGCCGGTCCAGTAACCAATCTGATTCTGGTGTATTTCTGGGCGATGCTCTCGCTTTTTAGGGTGGCGCTGTCCCAGAGGCGTATGTTGACCCATTAATGATCATGACCCAGTTTGCATGACAATTAATATAGTTTTGATCGTCATTAACCCTGCTTCCGATTTTGCCGCTCGATGGTGGTGTCATTCTTGACTCTTTCCTCAATGCAAAATGGTCTATGAAGTTTCGTCAAATCGAACCTTATGGAACATGGATTGTTTTGGCTTTGCTTCTTACGGGCGCGTTGTCGGGTTTGATTGACTTATTTTCTCTGATGATAGGGAGTTCAGTCTCTATCTTTACCGCATTGATTTTGGCAGGTATAGCCGACTTAGTAAAATAGCAAGGTAAATGGAAAACAAAGGTCGTCTGAACTTTTTCAGACGACCTTTTTTCCTATCCGTCAAAGTAAATCCCATTGGAAACCCTGCTTAAAAATTGTACAATGGCAGCCCTTTCCATACGGCGGTTTGACCATGCGCATCGGCGGCTACATTATCGACAATCCCATTGCACTCGCCCCGATGGCGGGCATCACGGACAAACCGTTCCGCCGACTTTGCCGAGATTTTGGCGCGGGTTGGGCAGTGTGCGAAATGCTGACCAGCGACCCGACGCTTAGAAATACCAGAAAGACCCTGCGCCGCAGCGATTTTTGTCGATGAGGGCGGCATCGTTGCCGTCCAAATTGCCGGCAGCGATCCGCAGCAGATGGCGGATGCCGCGCGTTACAACGTCAGCCTTGGGGCGCAGGTTATCGACATCAACATGGGCTGTCCCGCCAAAAAGTCTGCATGTTCAGCCGGCAGCGCGCTGATGCAAAAACGAGCCGCTGGTTGCCGCCATTCTCGAAGCCGTCGTCTGCGCGGTGGGACGTTCCCGTTACCCCTCAAAACCCGTTTGGGCTGGCACGACGACCATAAAAACCTGCCTGCTATCGCCCGCATCGCCGAAGATTGCGGCATCGCCGCCCTTGCCGTCCACGGACGTACACGCACGCAAATGTATAAAGGTGAAGCGGCTTATGATCTGATTGCCGAAACCAAAGATCGTCTGAAAATCCCCGTTTGGGTCAACGGCGACATCACTTCGCCACAAAAAGCCGCCGCCGTCCTCAAACAAACCGCCGCCGACGGCATCATGATAGGGCGCGGCGCACAAGGCAGGCCATGGCTTTTCCGCGATTTGAAACATTACGCCGAATACGGCGTTTTGCCGCCTGCCTTGAGCTTTGGCAGAGTGCAACGTCACCATTTTTGAACCATATCCGCGCCATGCACGCGTTTTATGGCGAAGTCGCCGGCGTACGCATCGCCCGCAAACACATAGGCTGGTACATTGACGAAATGCCCGACGGCGAGCAAACACGCCGGGACATCAACCGCTTGGACAGCGCAGCGGCACAATACGATACCCTTGCTGCCTATCTTGAGGCGCTTTCGGAAAAAACCGACCGCTGGATGTGTGCATATCGTGAAGGGTAGGGCGTTTCAGACGACCTTTTTATTTTTGGGAAGTAAATATGAAATTAACGCCGCGTTTACAAAGCTTAGGTATTGCTGCGCTGTTGATGACAGGATACGGGTTTTATGCTTATGACTATAATTTGATAGCCTGTAAATTAATGGATCGCAATTGGAATGACGACAAGGGCAGGGTGCATGAATCCTGATTGTCGTCAACATGATGCGTGTATGTTGAGTGCGTTTAAGAGTAGAGCGACATGCGAAACCATCCGCCCCGGTGACAGTTTGGACAAGGCTTGGTATGTACTGGGCGAACCTTGGTATGAGAAAAACGGGCGTTTCTTTTGGGATGATAAATATGGAGATCATGTAGCAGAAATCGAACCGGACGGAGAAAAGGTTGGCAAGATTACCTGCTTGGGGGAGTAGGTTGCGTGGACTGTAATCCGGCATGGTGAAGGCTTGATGGTTAATCTTCATTCATTCTTAAAGGCTGATGCGCCTTTCTACAGCCAACCTCCTTTAATACAAAAGGCTTCAGTATGACTTTTTGGCATGGCTTTTGGATTATCACCGGCGTACATTTTTTGGCGTGCATGTCGCCCGGCCCTGATTTTGTACTCGTTTCGCAGCAGGCGTTGAGCCGGGGGCGGGCTGCCGGAATGTTGACCGCGCTGGGCATTGCGTTGGGATTCGGTATCCACATTATTTATTCCGTACTCGGCTTGGTCACGCTGGTGGCTCAGTCCGCTCCGCTTCTGACCGCGGTCAAAATCGTCGGCGGCCTGTATCTGCTGTATATTGGCTATAAAGGTTTGCGTGCGAAAGCTGCGGGCGGGACGGTCGAAATCCGTAAGGACCATATGGCGGACGAACCGACACGGAAAAACGATATGGCGTGGGGTGTTGTGCAATGTGCTGAACCCGAAGGCGGTCGTGATATGCTGTCGCTGTTTACCGTCGTGTTGTCGCCGGATACGCCGATGTGGGCAGATGGGTGTTTACGGCGTGTGGATGGCGCTGATGCTGTTCGTTTGGTTCAGCCTTGTCGCGCTGATGTTGTCCGCCCCTGCCGTGAGCAAACGTTTTCAGCGTTTCGGTCATTGGATAGACCGATTTTGCGGCGGGGCGTTGGCGTTGCTGGGGATTAAGGTTATCAGCGGGTAGCTTGGGTTTGTCGGGCCAACAGGATGATTCTTATCCGGAAATGGCGGCAATATCAGGTCGTCTGAAAACACAATTTCATCGAAATAAAAAACAATCTATTTAATTCAAACTCAACAAACGTCGTCTGAACCCCGTTTCAGACGACCTGTCATCTTTAAAAACAACGAAGGAGGATATGTTATGAAACAACCCATCCCCGATATTGCGCAATGCGTTGAACAGAATTTGCAACAGTATTTCAAAGACTTGAACGGTACGGAGCCTTGCGGTGTGTACGATATGGTGTTGCACCAAGTGGAAAAGCCGATGCTTGTGTGCGTGATGGAACAATGCGGCGGCAATCAGTCCAAAGCGGCGGTGATTTTGGGGTTGAACCGCAATACGCTGCGTAAGAAACTGTTGCAGCACGGTTTGCTGTAAATATCGGTCTTGTTGCAAAGGGAGAAAACTGATGAAGCAGGAACTTCGCCATGACGGCGGTACGCGGGGAAAAAACGCTGAACGTCCATTTCATCCTGCACGAGGATTTTTGAAGTGCCGGGCGCGTATTGGGATTGGGCGCGGTCGCGCGGGCATCGTACGGCGTTGACTAAGGTTTATGAGTCGGAAGCGTTGCCCGAAAACGCGGACGGTATCGATTTTCTGATTGTCGCGGGCGGGCCGCAGTCGCCCGATGAAGACAGGCAGGCTTTTTCCGTATTACGACCCTGAAGCCGAGCTGCGTCTGATGCGTCAGGCGGTGGCGGCGGACGCGTACTGTCGGCGTGTGCTTGGGCGCGCAGCTTTTGTCCGTCGCCTACGGCGCACGGCACGGGCGTAGCCCGCACCGTGAAATCGGCGTGTATCCGGTCGAGTTGACGCAGGAAGGTTTGAACGACCCGCATACCGCCTTGTTGGGCGCGTCTTTCCTTGCGGGGCATTGGCACGGGGATATGCCCGGACTGACGGATGAGGCGGCAGTATTGGCGGCGAGCAAAGGCTGTCCGCGCCAGATTGTCCGCTTCTCACCCAAGCATTATGCGTTTCAGGCGCATTTGGAATTCGACCGCGCCGCCGTCGGCCTCTTGATTGCCGCCGACGGGCGCGAAAACTTGGCGGCGCAAAGCAGGACGCAGGCTTATGTGCAGCATCCCGATGAAATCGAGCGTTTTCGATTTTACGCAGATGAACGCGAAACTCTTTTGCTTTTTTTGGATTCGCTGACCGAATCAGGGCAGGGTGGGGCGTGATGTCCTGTCCTGTCCTGTCTTTCATCAGTGCATCCTTTTTATCCGACGACTTGAGCCATGATTTACCAAATACTCTCCTTATTGATTTGGGGCAGCTCGTTTATCGCCGCCAAATATACTTACGAGATGCTTGATGCCGCGCTGATGGTCGAGGCGCGGCTGTTGATTGCCGCATTGATGGTGCTGCCTTCCTGTTACCGCCATTTCGGCAAGATTCTGCGCCGCGAGTGGAAGCCTTTGTTGTGTATCGCCTTTATCAACTACGTCGTGGTGTTACTGCTTCAGTTTATCGGTTTGAAATACACGTCCGCCGCCAGCGCGATTACCATGGTTGGGCTGGAACCCTTGCTGGTAGTGTTTGTCGGTCATTTCGTTTTTAACGATAAAGCCAAGATTTACCACTGGATTTGCGGGGCGGCGGCGTTTGCCGGCATCGGGATGATGGTGCTGGGCGGTGCGGAAGAGGGCGGCGCGGTCGATTGGTTCGGCTGTTTGCTGATTCTGCTTGCGGGATTCGGTTTCGCCGGCGTGATACGGCCGAGCCAGCAGATGATTGCCCGCATCGGCGCGCCTGCATTTACTTCTGCTTCCATGGCGGCGGCGGCGTTGTTGTGCCTACCGTTTTCGCTGGTGTTGGCTCAGAGCTATGAAGTCCACTGGTCGTGGGGCGGCGTGCTGGCGGTTTTGTATTTGGGGGTGGGATGCAGTTGGCTTGCCTATCTCTTATGGAACAAAGGCATGAACAAAGTCCCTGCCAATGTCTCCGGCCTCTTGATTTCGCTCGAACCCGTCGTCGGCGTCATCATGGCGGTATGGATTCTGGGCGAACATTTGTCCGCCGTGTCCGCTTTGGGCGTGTTCATCGTCATCGCCGCGACGTTTGTCGCAGGATGGCTGTCGAACAGAGGAAAGAATGCGTAAAGGGTCGTCTGAAAACGTGTAATCGGGCTTTCAGACGACCTGAGAAGGTACGCGAGTATCTTGTTTTAATGTGGTTTTAAAAATATCAGGAGATTTTCGATGAAATATATGATTGCCCTGCTGCTTGCCGCCTGCCCCGTTTTGGCATTGGCTGCGCCCAATAACGACAAAGCTGCCGTCCAAGCAGTGATTGCTCGGTATTACAACCATCCGCTTGCGCTGAAAAACTGCCAGCTTGCCAAGCTGCCGAAAGACAGTAATCAGATGTCTGACGTCATGTATTGCATGAAACCCGTTGCCGACCATGCCGTTACCCGCAACGGCACGCCTACGCGCTATGTGTTGTACACGGGTTTTGCCTACGATATGAAGCTCAAAGTCAAACGGGACGCGCATGCTTCTTCGGGTCTGGCGGAATTGTTTGTTTTGGAAAAAACAGACGGAAAGTGGGCAATCAAACAACATGGAAGCGATGAAATCGGCGCATGGGGGATGTGCCGGAGAATAAGGATTGGCGGTTTGTCCAAATGGGTGAGCAAAACTGGGGCTACACTGTCGAATCAGGCTATACAGGTCAGGGCGAAACGATGACCGGAGAAAAATTTCCTGTTTACCGATAACAGCAACCGTGTCCGTAAAAGCTTCATTATTAACGGTAGAGATAATGGCGCACATTATGGCAATCATGATGAATACAAAGGGCGGGAAAAACGTAATTGTGAAAACAGCTATACCAGCATCGATGCGAAAATTACCTTGGACAAAAGCCGTCCTTCAGTCTCAGGCGTTTGGGCATTAAGCGCAACGGTGCAGGGGGTAGTGGCAAAAACGTTATAAAAAATCAGAAATATGCGATTCCTTACAACGGCAAGACACACGTTGCGCCGAAAAGCTATCCGCTCAATATTAAATATTGAGGCCGTTTGATTTTTTAACGAAACCGCCGAACCCTGTCTCAAAAACAAAATCCCCATGAAACATACGCACAAACTTTGATAGCCCTCATCCTCACCGGCATCGTCGGCGGCATGGTCGGCATTGCCTTGACGGAGCTTATGCACTTTATCCAGCACACGGCTTACGGTTACGGCGCGGGCGGCGGGCATGTTTCCTTTCGGGAGGCGTGGTTCAAACGTCGTCTGAACGCCGCATCCTCGTATTGATTTTGTGCGGCGTCGCGGTAGGGTTCGGCTGGTGGTCGCTCAAACGTTTCAGCAGGCCGCAAATCGAAATCAAAGGGCAGCTTTGAAGCAGCCCTTGCAGGGGCTGCCGTTTTTCACCACCGTTTCCATGCGCTGCTGCAAATCATCACCGTCGGACTCGGTTCTCGCTCGGACGCGAAGTCGCCCCGCGTGAAATGACCGCCGCGTTTGCATCCGTCGGCGGCAGGCGTTTGGGTTTTGGACGAAGACGAAACGCGCATGCTGCTTGCCCGTGCGTCAGGTGCAGGTTTGGCGGCGGTCTATAACGTCCCGCCTCGCCTCCACACTTTTCATCCTCGAAGCCATGTTGGGCATTTGGACGCAACAGGCAGTAGCCGCCGCATTGCTGACTTCCGTCACCGCCACCGCCGTCGCCCGCATCGGCTTGGGCGATGTGCAGCAATACCATCCCGCCCATCTCGATGTGAACATCCCGCTGCTGTGGTTTGCCGCCGCCATCGGCCCCGTTTTGGGCGCAACGGCGGTATGGTTTCAGCGCAGTGCCAAAAAAATTTCCCTTCCTCAAGCGCAACGATCCGAAAAATCATTCCTTTGGCGATTGCCTTGTTCGCCCTTATCGGCATCGTTTCCGTTTGGTTTCCCGAAATACTGGGCAACGGCAAGGCGGGCAACCAGCTTACGTTCGGCGGCATGACCGACTGGCGGTACAGCTTGGAAATGACCGCCGTCAAATGGTTCGTCGTCCTGCTCGCACTCGCCGCAGGCGCATACGGCGGGCTGATTACCCCGTCCATGATGCTCGGCAGCACCATCGCCTTCGCCGCCGCAGCCGCGTGAACACCTTCTTTCCCGCCATGTCGTCTGAAAGTGCCGCCGTCGGCGCGGCGGCATTTCTCGGCGTTTCCCTCAAAAATGCCCCTGACCGCCATAGTCTTCATCCTGAACTCACCTACGCCCCCGCCGCTCTGCTGATGCCTTTGTGCATCACGATGGCGGGTGCAGTGCAACGGCAAGGAAAATGGGGGTTTGAATAAGCAGGGTGGGGGAAAGGGGCGTCTGAAAACCGTCGGCGCGGGTTTTGTCCGAGCTGTCAGCCGCAGGACGGGCATATCTGAATCGTTAGCCTTATGCAGGCAATATAGTGGATTAACTTTAAACCAGTACGGCGTTGCCTCGCCTTAGCTCGAGAGAACGATTCTCTAAGTGCTGAAAGCACCGAGTGAATCGGTTCCGTACTATCTGTACTGTCTGCGGCTTCGTCGCCTTGTCTTGATTTAAATTTAATCCACTATAATGACGGAAGGAACGGCAGAAAGGTCGTCTGAAAAATCAATTCAGACGACCTTTTTCTAGAAAAATTGTCAACAATATTTCCAGAAAACTGCTGCCAAAAACCCGAAACTAGGGGATAATACCGCCCTGAAAATTCATCCCATAATGTTTTGCCAAGATTGAAGACGTATTCTGTCAAACTGACCGCCAGTGTCTTCAAACTTGCATAAGGCAGTTGGAAAACTAAGAAAGTAGCTTATTCACTCCCGATTTTATAGAAAGAAACTGTTATGCAAAAACACCTGATTTTTCTTCTTGCTGCCTTTGCTGCTGTGCCTGTGTTGGCAAAAACCTGTTGTTGTTCAAGAAGCGCAACTGCTCGGTAAATGGCAGTGCGTTGCCAATGATAAAACTCCGATGACGTTTACTTTTGGCAGTGGGCAAAAAGTAAGCGTGATTGTGGATATGAATTTTTCCTTCACCTGATGATGAAACCTTAGTTTATCGGAATTTTGCAGATGGTACTTGGACGTTGGACGGAGGAAAAAATTGGTTTGAATATTAAAATCACCGATGTTCAAAGACAACATAGTACAGCTAAAATTCGCACCATTCTGTGGCGTAAAGTGGATAAGGAAATGTTTACCCAGATGAGAAACGACATTGGTAAATCAGATAAATCGCAAATGCAGGTTAAAAATCGGGAATGACAGCCTAAGCGTCCGTATGAAAGGCGATAGACAAGATATTGCTTGCCGCAAGGTATAAATTTATTGAATTGCCCAAGAGAACGCCATCGGAGCTAAACATCTCATCAAATTTTTGTTTCATTTTTGCGCTAGCAGCGTGTATCGATTAAACCTTTCAAAAAGGAATCCCCATGCCTTCCATCAAACGCGCTCTGATCAGCCTGTCCGACAAGACAGGCGCAGTCGAATTTGCCCAAACCCTGCACAAACTCGGTGTCGAAATCCTCTCTACCGGCGGCACGGCGAAGCTGCTTGCCGATGCGGGCGTTCCGTGATTGAAGTCGCCGACTACACCGGTTTCCCGAAATGCTCGACGGCCGCGTGAAAAACGCTGCATCCGAAAAATCCACGGCGGTATTTTGGGGCGGCGCGATTTGGGCGAACACGTCGCCAAGATGGAAGAGCACGGCATCGGCAACATCGACCTCGTGTGCGTCAACCTTTACCCCTTCGCCGCCACCATCGCCAAACCAAACTGTACGCTGGAAGATGCGATTGAAAACATCGACATCGGCGGCCCGACCATGGTGCGCTCCGCCGCGAAAAACTGGAAACACGTTGCCATCGTTACCGACACCGCCGACTTCCCCGCCATTGCCGCCGAAATGGAAGCCAACGGCGGCGCGTTGAGCGACAAAACCCGCTTCAACCTGTCGCGCAAAGCGTTCAGCCACACCGCCCAATACGACGGTATGATTTCCAACTACTTAACCTCACTTTCAGACGACGTCTTGAGCGGACAGCCCGAAATCGGCGAATTCCCCAGCCAGTTCAACCAAAGCTGGATTAAAGTGCAAGACATGCGCTACGGCGAAAACCCGCACCAGCGCGCCGCGTTCTACCGCGATGTGTACCCCGCCGCAGGCAGCCTCGCCGCATACAAACAACTGCAAGGCAAAGAATTGTCGTACAACAACATCGCCGATGCCGATGCCGCATGGGAAGCCGTCAAATCATTCGACGCGCCCGCCTGCGTGATTGTGAAACACGCCAATCCGTGCGGCGTCGCCGTCGCAGCCGATACATTGACCGCCTACAAACTTTGCCTACGCCACCGACACCACCAGCGCGTTCGGCGGCATCATCGCCTTCAACCGCGAAGTGGACGGCGCAACCGTGCAACAGATTACCGACAACCAGTTTATGGAAGTCCTGATGGCGCCGAAATTTACTGCCGAAGCCCTCGAAATCGCCGCCGCCAAGAAAAACGTGCGCGTGTTGGAAGTGCCGCTCGAAGCAGGCGCGAACCGCTTCGAACTCAAACGCGTCGGCGGCGGACTGTTGGTACAAACGCCCGACATCCACCGCATCGGCCGCGCCGATTTGAAAGTCGTCTCCAAACGCCAACCGACCGAGCAGGAATGGAACGATTTGCTGTTTGTTTGGAACGTCGCAAAATACGTCAAATCCAACGCCATCGTGTTCGGCAAAGGCGGTCAAACCTACGGCATCGGCGCAGGCCAAATGAGCCGCGTGGACAGTACCCGCATCGCCGCCCGCAAAAGCGCAGGACGCAGGTTTGACTTAAACGGCGCGTGTGCCGCCTCTGATGCCTTCTTCCCCTTCCGCGACGGCGTGGACGTCATCGCCGAACAAGGCATCAAAGCCATCATCCACCCCGCAGGCTCGATGCGCGATCAGGAAGTCTTCGACGCGGCGGACGAACACGGCATTGCCATGGTAGTAACGGGTATTCGCCATTTTAGGCATTGATTCAAGTTTGATTGAAGTAAAGGTCGTCTGAAAATGTTTAACCGTTTGAACTGGCCCCCAAATCTTGGACACTCACAAAAAGCCTATTCAGGCGTTTCTGTGCAAAGCTGGGTTCTGCATGCGACAGAACTCAGCTTTTTCAATTTCAAACTGCAACGCTCCCGGTTGTAGTAATCCATATAGTCATCATCTGCTTCATCAATTCATCTACCGTCAATTCACCTGCGTTATAGAAACACTCCGTCTTTAACACCGCAAAGAAGCTTTCCATCGGCGCATTGTCCCAACAGTTCGCCTTTCGCGACATGCTTTTGAACCATGGAATGCTCCGCAAGCAATTCCCTATACCCCGCCGTACGGTACAGCACACCTTGGTCCGAATGAAGCATCGTTCCTTTAGCAGTCAGACGGGGGCGGCTTTTCTCGAGCATTTCCTTCACCATTTCGCTGTTGGCATTGCGGCTCATGGCGTAGGCGACGATTTCGCGGTTGAACAAGTCCAAGATTGGCGAGAGGTACGGTTTGCCGTCCTTCCCTTTGAGTTCGGTCACGTCGGTCAGCCATTTTTCGTTGGGCTTTTCAGCTTTGAATAGGCGTTTGAGGAGGTTTTCCGATATTTCGCCCATAGCGGGATGGCGGTAGGCTTTTTTCGCCCGTATGAGGGCTTTCAGTTCCAACTGCTTCATCAATCGCGCCACTTTTTGTGGTTTCCAACCCAATGCTGCGGCAATGCGCCTTTTGTCCGTAGCGTCGCTTTATGCCGCCGGTAGGTTTCGACAAGGAGGGCTTTTGTCGGCTTCGTCGGGGTCGGGTCGGTTTTGGTGGTGGTAGTAAAAGCTGCTTTTAGGCAGGTTTGCGATGTGCAGCAGGTATTTGAGCGGGTGTTGCGCCCTCAGTGTTTGGACGGTTTGGCTTTGTCCTTTTCGGTCTGTTTTTGGCTGAGGGCTTTTAACTCCTTTAGATAGGCAACCTCTGCGCGCATATAGCACAACTCTTCAATAAGCTCTGCCTGCGTTTTTTCTTGGTCGGGTTTATCTGCGATGAAGGGGTTTTTGCGGTGTTGGGGCATGGTTTTGGATTGGGGATGTTCGAGTGCGCCGATACCGCCTTCTTGATAGGCGCGTATCCATCGTCTCAGGTGGGTTCGGGAAATGCCGTAGTGGTCTGCGGTACGTTGTTGGCTGCGTATATGCAGGTAGTGGAGTACGGCTTGGTATTTGAAGTGTAATGTATATTTGCTCATAAAAACTGCACTTTGTGAGTTGGAGGGGATGTCCAACTTTTGGGGTGCAGTTCAAACCCGTATCGTGGTTTTCAGACGACCTGTTTTTGTATTTTGATATTAGGAACACGACATGAACGAAGCAATTTTCTATCCTGCTACGCCTGAACAAAAAGCAGATTTGTGGGCGTTGTTTAAAATGGTTGGAAGTGACGGAAGACGATTTGGCTGTTTTGTAGCAGGGGCGAATGGGTTTATCAGATTCAAGAAAGCCTTTGGGCTACGTTGCGGAAGAGGGTTGGCCTTCCGGGGAGAATGACGATGGTTCCGGTGCGGAGCTGGAGCAGGTTAAGAATTTTTATATCCATGTAGATGAAAATGAAGAGTCAATGGAGGACTTGGGGTACGGGGAAGAGTGGGCGGATATCTTCTGCGTCTTACGCAGATATGGCTGCAATCATGGTATTCAGATTGGAAATTTGAACCGGAAGAGATGGAAGCGATTGTCCGGAATCTATTAGGTTGGAAGAATGGGAATGGGAGTATCCCGAAGAGACTTATAGTGAAGAACTGTTTCCTTATGTGCAAGTGGCATTGGAGAGGGATGGTTTGGTGTTGTGTGACGTACCGACCGGTGATGATGGTTACCTGTTTGCGATTTTTTGGCTGGATGATGTCGAAGCAGTACAGGCAACGGCACGACGCTTGGATTTGGAAGTGGAGATTTGTTGATTTGTCCCGTTCGCGATGAGCGGGGGCGATAATATAGTGGATTAACTTTAAACCAGTACGGCGTTGCCTCGCCTTGCCGTACTGGTTTAAAAGTTAATCCTCTAAACGCGCAACACGGGTAGAAACTGTGTTGCGCGTTTATTTGTTTGAGTCTGCGTTTGTCGGATGCGGCAAGGTTTTTTTGTACCGTTTATTTTTACCATTGGGGAGCAAAATCAGCTTGCGATAGGGATATTGCCAACAATTTTTCGCTTTCTAGAGGCAGATTTTTCTTTTAAACAACAGTTTTATTCATGGTGTCCCATATTTTTGAAAAATACAGGGAAATCATGGAATTAATAAAAAATTAATGAATAAAAATAATCGCTTAAAAATGATAATTGATTAGAGTGTTAACCTTAAATACAACAAAAATTATATTTACTGCGAGTATTGTTACAAATCTTAAAAATATTTACTAGCTATACAACGATTATCCTGATATTATACCGTTCATCATAAATACACCGATTATCGTTAAATTAAACCATTTGTCTGGTCAGTGATTGAACGGAGCAAATCCTGATTCTGTTTGCAGGAATTAAATATAGAGAGCCATATCTTATGATCTACCGTTGCACCCGACATCCAACCGCAATTTCGCTTTTACCTGTATGAAAGCTGCCATGCAACCCATTTTTGTTGCGTCCGGAAAAATATGGTTAATGAACTTAACCGCCAGGCAGCGTTGGCAGATAAAAAGGGTTTTAATTGAGAATGTGAGCATTGATCCGGAGAGCATTTGTGCGACCGTCGTCAATCGCAACGGTGTCATGTTCGGCCGACCGTCCGGTTTTTTCAGCCAATGCGCCGGAGGTTGTCGCGGGACGCATTTGCTCCAAGGTTTGCCCTCTCCGGCAGATTACGATCATGCGCTCGAATTAAGCGGTAAACATGTTCACGGTGCTTGTTTTCATGAAGCCAATGAGGCAAACAGCACAGGCCTGTTGGAATGGCTGCACGAACAAAAAGCCGATACTGTCATTATTGGCGGATTGGCCATCGAAGAAACTGTCGCCAATACGGCCAAGCAATTGTCTTGGTACAGCGATAATCTTCATATTATTGTCAATCTCGGTGCTCGTCACGGCGTTATGCGCCTGAAAGCACCATCGAGACTATCTACCAAATGCGGAAAATGGGCATCACTGTTGCTTCAAATGCCGAAGCCATTCCAGAGCTGATGCGTCATAGCCCGGCATAAACCAGGTTAAAGTGTCGTAATCTCTGCTATTACCCCAGCTGCAAGAGTTTCTTAGGGTCGCCTTTTGGCGGCCCGTTTTTTTACCTGCATTTGTTATAGCGGATTAGCTTTAAACCGGTACGGCGTTGCCTCGCCTTAGCTCAAAGAGAACGATTCTCTAAGGTGCTGAAGCACCAAGTGAATCGGTTCCGTACTATCTGTACTGTCTGCGGCTTCGTCGCCTTGTCCTGATTTAAAAGTTAATCCACTATATGATGGTAGGAAGCGAGTATTGACCAGGTGAGTCTGAACTGTTTGTTATAAAAAGGTCGTCTGAACATTTTCAGACGACCTCGCGATACAAGGTGCTTACCTTAGAGGAAGAAAATAATTGCTATGGCGACAGCAATCACACCGTAAATCGCCATGGGGATGAGCAGGTTTTCTTGATAATCGCACCTTCGGCGTTTTTCACGTCCAGTACGGTCATACGGCGATGATGTTGTTGATGCAGACCATGTTGCCCATTGCGCCGCCGACGGATTGCAGGGCGAGGATGAGGGTCACGGACAGGCCGGTATCAAGGGCGATTTGCTGTTGAATCGGACCAAATGTCAGGTTGGATACGGTGTTCGAACCGGAGAAGAAATGCACCGATAGCGCCAAGGTAAGGAGAGAAGTAAACCAGTGTTCGCCTGCCATCGCGGCAAACTCTTTACCGATGATTTTCACTATGGAGTCGTCGCCGCCGACCATCATCAGTTGAACCATAATCAGCGCGCCCATCAAGGCAAGCAGCGGTTTTTGGTTTGGTTGAACGTTGCAGCGTAGAAAGCCCAGGCGTCTTTGAAATTTGGTTTTATAAAGCAGGATACAAATCCAAACGGTAAAGACAAACGGAATCCATGCGGGAACATAGAGGGTTTGGTAGGACGCGTTGACGCCTTGTCCGAAAATATTGCCGAAGGTAATGGTCAAAGAGTCGCTGACGGTGATTTTGCTCAAATCAAACGGCAGTTGGAAGCTGAACCATTCTTCTTTGCTGGTCAGCAGGCCTTTGATGCCGAGCTGTTTGATACGGGTAACGACCAGCATACCGATAAGCATACCCAGAGGGGCAAGTGCTTTGGCGACTTGGGCGAAAGGTACTTTTTCGGCATTCGGGTCTTTCGGATGATCTTTGCTCAAACCCCAGCCGTGGTTGGCGGCGAATACGGATACCATCAGGCCGATTGCGCCGGCAACGAGTGATGGGAATTCTTCATTGACCATCGCCAAGGCGACATAAGGAATGGTACAAGAGAAGACGGCGATGCCGATGAAGCCCAGGTTTTTACGGATTTCAGACCAAGGTACGATGAAGCTCAAGCCGATGACGGGGATGACGAAACCTGCGAAGAAGTGCATCACGCCGGTTTGTCTGCCGATAGCCAAGATGTTTTCGGGACTCAGGTTTAATGGCGCAAAACCGAACCAAGTCGGTGTACCCACCGCGCCGAAAGATACCGGTACGGAGTTCATAACCAGCGTAAAAATCGCCACTTTCAACGGGTTGAAACCCAGACTCATCAGAATCGGGGCGGCAATCGCAGCAGGCGTACCGAAGCCGGATGCACCCTCAATCATAAAGGCGAACGACCAGCCGATAATCATCAGCTGCGCCACAGGATTCGGGCTGATGGTCGCCAGCCATTTGCGGATAATGTCGATACAGCCGGTGGTTTCCATCATACGGTTGAACATGATCGCACCGAAAATCACGGTAATCGGCGTCAGTGTGGAAACCAGGCCGGACGCTGCGGTTGCGTTGAGCAGCATAGCGTCGTCTTTGAAATAAAACAGCTTGATGGCGTAAATCAGCGCGGCGGTAATCGGCAGCGCGATGTAGAAGGCATACTGTTTTTCTTAACCATCAGCCAAATCAGCAGGATGATGGGAAAAATGCTGAGGAATAGTGCCATGGTGAATCCTTAAATCGGCGTTGTTTATCAATTTTTATCATGATGTCGGATGCGGGAGAGATACCGAACCTTAATTTGAGAGTAATTACCAAATAAATTGGTAATACCAATTCAAAAGAATGCCGCATACTTTACGTAATACGATGTAATCGGTCAAGTGATTTATACGCGAACCGCGCGTTGCAAAAATAAGGTTTTCGGCTGAGGGGAAATTAGTTTTTATTATCAGAATATTGCAAAACGGATAAATGGGAGAAGGGGAAGAGTGTTGGAAATGCTGCAACAGGTAAATTCAAAAAAGGTCGTCTGAAAACAGCTTCCGCTTCGTCGGTATAGTGGATTAAACTTAAATCAGGACAAGGCGACGAAGCCGCAGACAGTACAGATAGTACGGAACCGATTCACTTGGTGCTTGCAGCACCTTAGAGAATCGTTCTCTTTGAGCTAAGGCGAGGCAACGCAACGCCGTACTGGTTTAAAGTTAATCCACTATATTTATGACTTGATGGAACTTGCTGTATTTGTTTTCAGACGACCCCTGGGCAGCTTTATTGTAAAGGTTCGGCAAACCAGTCTTGCGTGGCGGTATCGGCATCGAAGACTTGTCCCATCAGCGGGGTCAGCGGATTCACGCCTGCTGCGTGCCAGCGGGAGGCTTTGCAGCAGGGGTTCGTTCCAAGCGTGCAGTGCCATGGCGTAGGCGCCCCAGTGGATGGGCATGAAGCGTTTGGGGGCAAGCTGCGCGGCATAGCGGGCGGTTTGCTCTGGGAAGAGGTGGTTGTTGGGGCCACTGTTCGCTGTATTGCCCGTTTTCGATGAACGCGATATCGAACCCGTTGAATTTTTCGGCGATTTTGTCGAAATGGCTGCCTTGTGCCGAGTCGCCGTGAAAATAGAATTTTCGCCGCCTGTTCGATGGCAGAGCTGGACCACAGGGCTGCTGTGGTCGGTCAGGGTTCGGGATGAATCGTGACGGGCAGGTAGTGGTGTAGCGATGCCGTTGCGTTCGGTACTTTGCCACCAATCGAGTTCGGTAATGCGCTCTTGCGGCACGCCCCATTTTTCAGCAGTACGCCCATGCCGAGTGAGACGATGAAATGGCTGTTGCCTTTTGAATTGAGTGCCTGCACGCTGTCTTTTTCGAGGTGATCGTAGTGGCTGTGTGAAATCAGGATGACATCGACGGGCGGCAGTTCGTCGATTTCGCGGGCGCAGGCTGGAAGCGTTTCGTGGTGATGGGGATGGGGGAGACGGAATTGCCGAAACGGGGTCGGTAATGACGGTTTGCCCGCCGATCCGCATCATTAGGGTGGAATGTCCGAACCAGACGAAGCGGCTTTTTCCTTCGGGTGCGCGCGAGGGAAGGTCGGCCAATCGGGTTTGACGGTAGGCAGAGGTTTGGGCGGGCGCGTTGCCTGCGGGTCGGTCAGATCTTCCAAAATGCGCTGACGAGGCCGGTCTGGTTTCTGCTGCGGTTCGGGGTTGAAGAAGGTTTGCGTTTTCGGGTCGTAGTGGTCGCTTGCGGGGTAAACGGGATGTTGGTCGGGATAAAGCCAGTAGGCGAGCAGGGCGCAGGCAGCGGTCAAGGTAATGAGTTTTTCTTGTGTTTCATAATTGTTTTGAGGATGAAGCGTCGTCTGAAAATTTTTCAGACGACCTGGCTCTGTTTTGAAAATGGTCTCAGTATTCATCAGATGGCGTGCGAACAGCCAGACACCATTTTTTGAGGGCTTGCTGAGTCGAGGATTTTTGATATGTTTGTGTTCGACCGAAATCAAGCGCTTCGTGGTGGAACTTGGACAGTGTGCGGCTGACGGTTTCCAGTTTCAGCCCCCAAATAAGCGCCGATTTCTTCGCGCGACATCCGCAGAATGAAATCGTTGGCGGCAAAATCCGCGCGAGTAAAGCGCGTTGGGACAGGTTGAGCAAAAACGCCGCCAGACGTTCTTCGGCGCGCATATTGCCCAAAAGCAGCATCACGCCTTGGTCGCGCACGATTTCGCGGCTCATCAATCTGAAAAAATGGCTTCTCAGGCTGGGGATGTTGTGTCCCAGCTCTTCGATGTGGGTGAAGGGCAGCTCACACACTTCGCTGTCTTCCAAAGCCACTGCGTCGCAGCTGTGGACATGGGGAACAAATGCCGTCCATGCCGATGAGTTCGCCGGACATAAAAAGCCGGTAACCTGATCGCGACCGTCCTGGCTGGCAACCGTGGTTTTGAAAAACCGGCACGGATGGCAAACAGCGACGCGAAAGGCTCACCGGTGCGGAACAGATATTCACCCTTCTTCAAGCGGCGGCTCTGTCGGATGACCGCGTCCAATTGTGCAAACTCATTGGACAAAAGCCCGACAGGCAGGCAGAGTTCACGCAGCGAACAGGAAGAACACAGGGTTTTCATCTGATGCATAGCATTGTGTGGTCATCAAAACACCCTTAAAATTATAGTTTTTATCCCGTCATGATTACGTGTTATTGACACATATCAAGACAGGTTTATCATACTGTGGCATTCTACCAAACTATCCGAAAATTGCCTAACTTCATTACTCTAATCACGCACACGCCATGAAAGTAATACCGATACAAAATAATCACAATAGAAACGATGACAAGCCTGAGTTCGACCGCGAACTCATCGCCAGCCTTCCTTCCAGCGGTCCGCGCTACACTTCCTACCCCACAGCCGACCGTTTTCATGACGGATTTCGCGAAGCCGAATATATCAATGCCTTGAATCAGCGCAGTATGGGGGCTTTGAACAAGCCCCTTTCGCTTTATATCCACATCCCCTTCTGCAACACCATCTGTTACTACTGCGGCTGCAATAAAATCATCACCAAAGACAAAGCCGCGCCGATGCCCAGCATCGAATACCTTGAAAAAGAAATGGAGCTGCTCGCCCGCATCTGGGTGGACGGCATCAGCTTGCGCAACTGCACTTCGGCGGCGGTACGCCGACTTTCTTGAGCGACGACCAAATCGAACGCGTATTCCGCATGATACGCAAACATTTCCAACTCTATCCCCGGCGGCGAATACTCCATCGAAATCGACCCGCGCAAAGTCAGCCGCGAAACCGTCCTCATGCTCGGCAAGCTCGGCTTCAACCGCATGAGCGTCGGCATTCAGGACTTTGATCCCAAAGTGCAGGCAGCAGTCAACCGTATCCAAAGCTACGATGAAACCAAAGAAGTCATCGATGCCGCCCGCGAAGCAGGGTTCAAATCCGTCAGCGTCGATTTGATTTACGGCCTGCCGCACCAAACCGCCGAAAGCATCAAAACCACCATCGACACTGTCTTGTCGCTCGATCCCGACCGCCTTGCCCTTTATCACCACGCCCACCTGCCGCATATCTTCGCCGCAACGCCGCATCGATACCGAAGCCGTTCCCGGCAGCGAAGAAAAACTCGATATGCTGCAATACTGCGTCCAAACCCTGACCGAACGCGGCTACGTCTTCATCGGTATGGACCACTTCGCCAAACCCGATGACGAACTTTCCATCGCCCTCAAAGAAGGCTTTGCCTCCAGCGCAACTTCCAAGGCTACTGACCTACGCGGACTGCGATTTAGTTGCCATCGGCGTATCCTCCAACGGCAAAAATCGGCAGCACCTACCCCAAAACGAACGCGACATCGACGCCTCACTATGCCGCGCTCGATGCAGGACACCCGCCCATCATGCGCGGCTACCAACTCAATCAGGGACGACCTTTTGCGCCGCAATATCATCCAAGATTTGAGTGCCGCTTCGCTTTGGATTACCGAATCTACGAAAGCGTGTTCGGTATCCCGTTCGACCGCTATTTCAAAGACGAACTTGCCGATTCTGGAACAACTCGCCTCCTCGGACTCGTCCGCCTGAAACTGTACGGGATGACCGTTACCCCCAAAAGGCCGCTTCCTGATACGCAATATCGCCGCGGTATCGACTCACCACCTGCGCCACAGGAAACCAAAGCCCAATATTCGCAAACGGTGTAAAGAGGGAATAGCAAAGGTCGTCTGAAAATGCTCAGACGACCTTTGCTTTTATTTTCAAGACTTTCGGCTAACATCAAACCATATTTGCCGGTTTGCCGTGATTCAAGTCAATTTGTTCTAGATGCGCCCCTGATGATTACCGGAACAGCAAAACGATATCCTCAGCATCAATCAACCGTGCAGCTTCTCCTTGCTGAAAAACGCACGGCGCTTGCTGTCATGCGCACGGGCATTGCTGTTTTTGCGCTGCCGTTGTCTATTTTCAGCGCGCTGATTGCGACATCGAAATGGTATGAGGTTGTCGATGTCTGGCCCTTGCTTGCGTTGGTCAGCCTGATGAACATCAGCTTGATTGTTTTCCGGTTTATCTGATTACCCGCTCGCTCCGTAGAATGCACCAATCACGACCGAATGATTGCCGATATCAGATACAACAATCAGTCTTTGCGTCAACTGATTCAGTCGTAAAATGCAGATAGTTAGGGCAGGGCATAGGTCGTCTGAAAATCAAATTGATTTGTTCTTAAAACGGGCTATAGTAAAATTCTTACGCGTTCTGCCGTTTATTGTCTTACGTCTGTATAGAAACCCTGACGAGATATACGTCGTGTTTGGACGGAAACGGACGCAGTCGGATTTTGGTCTGCGCCGACCTCTTTTTCACGAAACGTTTTTAAAATATGGAAACAACCTGATTTTTCCCATCCCAGCCCCTGTATCGGCGTTCAGAAGCCAATGCCAAAGGCTATTGCAAAGGCTGTCTGCGCAGCCGTGAAGAAAGGCTGATTGGCAAAATGACCGATGATCAGCATCAGGTCATGCGTCTTCTCAGTATGAGGAAAACCAAAAATCCGCAACCGCCAGCTCGATGCCATGGCTGCGCCAGAAGTCGGTGTGGAGGCGCAAAGCGGGTTTTTGTTTGAGGATGAGGGATAGGTAGATGAGTCACAAAAAGGACGGTTTTGCATTCCGTCCTTTTTATTTGCTACAGTGCAAAATCGATGATTTGAAGAGAATTAATGAAGACCACGATAATGGCAATCGGAGCGATGTAGCGCAACGCGCCCAGCCACAGATATAGAAGCGTTTTTGGTACGGTACTGCCCGTCGCCGGCATGGGTCAAAACGGACTGCCTGTCTTGAATCCAGCCGGTAAAGATGGAGATGCTTAATGCGCATAGCGGCATAATAATGGCAGTAATCATGTAGTCCCACTAAATCAAAAATAGATTTATTGAAAATAAGCACATCGCTCCATACGCCGAAGGATAGGGCAGAAGGGATGCCGACAATAAAGATGGCAATGCCGATGGCCCAAAGTAGCCGGGCTGCGTTTGCGTTCATCTTGGCGGATGGTTGCCGCAATGACGGTTTCCAGCATAGAAAAACGCTGAAGTCAGCGTGGCAAAAGACAACCAACATCATGAACACGGCAAACAGATAGTTGCCGGACGGAATTTTTCATGAATACGGCAGGCAAGACCACGAAAAATCAGGCTGGACCTTGGCTGGGCGTGGCGCCCAATGCGAATACCGCCGGAAAGATGACCAGGCCTGCCAGCAGCGATACCAGCAGGTTTCATCCACATAATGATATTGCCCGAGCGGAACATATCCTGATCTTTTACCCAAATACGAGGCGTAGGTGATCATTGCCGATACGCCGATACTCAACGCAAAAGAAAGCCTGACCCAGCGCGGTCAGCATCGTTTCCGATTTGATTTTTCGACCAATCCGGTTTCAATAAAAACTGACGCCTTCCATCGCGCCGGGCAAGGTCAGCGAGCGGATGGCCAAAACGATAAACAAAATAAACAAAGCAGGCATCAGATAGCGGTTTGCTTTTCAATGCCGTCAGAGATTCCGCCTTTGACCACCCAAATGGTAATCAGCATGAACAGCCCTTGATAAAGAATCGAACTTGTCGGGTTGGAAATTGTTTTTTCGAATAGGGCGCCAAAATCAACATTCGGGGCAATTTCGCCGGTGAAGCTGTGTACGACATAATTCAAAACCCAGCCGCCGACTACGCTGTAAAACGACAATAAAATGAAGCACGCCGCCACACCAATCCGGCTCGACCCAAGGCCAAAGCGAACCGGGACGCAGGGTTTTGAACGAATCGATGGCGTTTTTACCGCCTGTGCGCCCGATATAAAACTCGGCAAGCTGTACCGGCAACGCCACGATAATCGTGAAGATGACAAACAGAAGGACAAAAATTGCCCCGCCGTTCGTACCGGCGGTATAAGGGAATTTCCAAATCGCACCCAAACCGATGGCAGAGCCTGCCGCGGCGAGGACGAAACCGATTTTGGAAGACCAAGAGGATGAATGACTCATAGCGGGATATGTCGAGAAATAAAATTAGCTGAATTGTAACAAAGCGTAGTCGGGGATAATACTGGATGGCGGACGCGGCAGAAAAATAACGCATGGATGGTGCGTAGAACGATAAGCTTTTTGGCGTGAATTTTTAAATGGCTATGATTTGAGAAATGATTTAAATTAAAATGTGTAAAAAGATATTTTTGTGCTAGGGATTGAGAGAGGTCGTCTGAAAGCCGGTTCAGACGACCTCTTGTTTATACGGACAGCGTGAACATTTCAGCCTGACTTCGGCATACCGTTACAGCAGCTTAATATCCTGCGAGGGGGCGTGAATTCGGGAATAAATCACGCTGGTTCTGAATTTCCACTGGCCGCTATAAAATTGTCGGTTGCGTTACGGCATCGTAGTGCTGCACGTTTGCCGTATCGGCGGTGTAGCTAAAAGCTGCCGACTCCGTTGTTGACTGTTTCAAACCCGCCGGTTTGACCGCTTGCCGACAGTTTGTCCAGCAGGGTTTCCACGGTAAGTGTCCCTTCGTCAAATCGGAATTCTCCGACAGCAGCGGTGTTGCTGCCTTTGAGATATTGGTTGTCGATGGTGATTTTGCCGCCCTGAGTTGGCAATGGTGATTTCCCAATCGATTGATCCGTTTGCGTCGGTGCTTGCATGGATATGCAAATCCTTGACGGCGATACCTTGTCCGAATTGGAGGGCGTTGTTGCCGTGATTGTCGGAAATGGTGTCGTGTCCCTCTCCGAAGCAGAAGACATAGGGTATCATTCCCTGCGCCGCCATACAGGATATCGTCGTCCAAAACCGCCAAACAGTAAGTCGTCGCCTCGAGCCGCCATACAGTACGTCTTTGCCCGATTCGCCATAGAAGACATCGTTGTTTTCGCCGCCGAACAACGTATCATTGCCCGCCCCGCCATTGAGATGGTCGTCTCCCGCCGTTGCCGAAAAATCACATCGTTTCCCGAATCTCCATTGACGGTACTCTCTGCTGCTGCCGCCTCGGACGATATCGTTGCCATCGCCGCCACTGATGAAGTTGGTTCCACCGCTGACGAACACGGTATCGTTGCCGCCGCCGGCATAAATGCTGTCGTCGCCGCTTTTTGCCGTCAATATGGTCTATGCCGTCTGTGCCTTTGATGCTGTCGTTGCCTCGCCGTACCTGTACATAGGTCACGCTGACGGATTTGAAGCCGGCGGCTTCGCTGGCGTAATAATAATTTTGATCGGGAATATTGCTGAGTTCCTGACGGGTAACGGAGGTAACTTTTTCCGGATGATCAACAGCGGATGGATCAGAAACCATCGCATTTCCGATGATGTTGTTGCCTGATAGGGAGATGCCTTTGCCGTTTGAAATCGGCAATGTCTCGAGTAATGGCTGTGTCGGACAGGTTGTTGGCAATGATGTTGTTTTCGACTTTGACGTTTTTGATTGCGCCACGCTCTTCTTCAAAGTCGATAGAGCCTTTTCGCGTCCGTATGTGTCGGTTCGGGTGCCATTGCCGACCAACAGATTGTCCCGAACCGAAATACCTTTTTGTTCAGGGTCAAAATTGTGTCCTTGGAAAAACGGTGTTGAGGCGTATGCCCGACCATGCGGCGTTGTCACGAATCAGGTTGCCGGCTACTTCATGTCCGGCGCCGCCGAAGATGCCGATGCCTGCCGCGCGCCAGCCGAGTTCGACGGTGTTGTTCAGGAAGCGGTTGTTTTTCGGCTACTTTGGATTCTGTTTGGTCTGCAATGCTCGACCATGTCGCCAGACCGTCGTCGCCGCTGCCTCGGATGTTGGAATTGATGACGGCTGAATGGCTGGTTCCCTGCGCAAAATTAATGCCGTCTGCGAGATTGTTCCGGATGAGGGCGTTGGAGACGGTCAGTCCGTCTGTAGTGCAGTGGGTGTTCATTGTCCACTGGCGTAATCGCCGGTCCAGATGCCTACTTCAAAATGCTCAATGGCGATGTCGTGATGGACGAGCCTCGCCCAGTGCCGGAAATGCCTTTGTAGTTGGCTTTGTTGGTGGAAACGGGATGTCAAATTTGAATCCATCGAAAGATTGCCGAAATCAATATTGTTGCTGCCTGTTCAAACACGATGCCGCCGCCTTTTCACTGTGCCGTTTTTCAAAGACGGGCGGTTCCTCGCTCGTGAAATGCAGTTTAGTATGCCACCTGCCGGCGCCGCCGATACTGATTCCTTTAGGGGCATAGATGTGGAGCTGGTGGTCGAAATCAAACCGTCTTTCGGGAATGTAAACGGATTTTCCGGAGGTTTTTGCCGATTCGATTGCCGCCGTCAGGGCTTTTTCGAATCATCGATTCCGTCGTTTGCTTTTGCGCCGAAATCGATAATGCTGACGCTGTTTGCGGGCTGTTTGACCGCGCAGGGGCTTTTTCCAATTCAACAAAAGTCGATACCGACCGGGGTGTTGCCTGATTTGTTGACGATGGTCACGGTGTCGCCGCTTTGGATGGATGTATTTTTCAACAGCGTACCCGCTTCGTCGAACTGGAAGCGGGCGACACGGTCGGCAGCGGGCGTATCGTGGATTTTGATGTCTTCGCCTTTGTGGTGTTCTATAATTTTCCAAAATACTGCCAGTTGTGTTTTGATGATAAATCAGGTTGGCTACGGGTTTGCTGTTTACTTGGATTTCAACTTTGCCGGTTGCCCCGTCGGGAACGGTATAGCGGAGGGTGGCGGCATCCGCATCCGCCTTTGCTGTAAACGAAACGGCGGCATTGGCCGGCAGGTCAACGTAAGACTGTTTGCTGGCTTCGTGGGCAGTGGAGTGTGTGGAAGAGGCTTTTTTGACTGTTGCACCTGCTGAGAGTGTACCCTGGTCGGCTTTCATAAGTCGTGTATGCGGCTTTGGCACCGTAGCGGGAGGGATCGTAGGTAACAGTTTCTGACATTAATATGTTCCTTTTGAAATGATCTGTCATTTTGAACGGTAAAACATAATAGGCAATGCAACCGCTGAAAAGTTCTATGTCGATTTAAAAGGAAACGTCGTCTGAAAGGGGTATCGTTCAGAAGGGATGTAGATGATGTGTCCTGTTTTTATTCGGGAAACCGTTGGCACTTCAAATACGAAGGTGCGGGTTTTCATGACGGCTTGTCTGAATCAAACAAGCTTGCC